>CAJIBF010000047.1_pt1 | contig 35844 bp, 33 predicted proteins | sample 9199291 | NCBI WGS metagenome assembly CAJIBF01 (sample SAMEA7708293, study PRJEB35096) | sediment metagenome | biome: marine neritic benthic zone biome [ENVO:01000025]; feature: sediment [ENVO:00002007]; material: shallow marine sediment [ENVO:03000034] sea grass bed [ENVO_01000059] ...
AGTTCACGTGGGTCAAAGTCCCTGAATTCGGTGTAACCATCCAGGATATCGTACAAGCGGTCGGTCATATAATGCCGGTCGCCGGAAAGAAACATCCAGATGTCCTGTACAGCCGGGCCACTGCGCGCATCATCAAAATCAACCAGGTAGAACTGCTCATCCCTCGTCAGGACATTACCATGATGGCAGTCACCATGCAGTCTGATCGTGGCAACATCGCCGGCCCGTTCATAGCACAGGCGGACACGTTTAATCAGATCAGCTACAGTCGTCGCGTAGGACTGCTCGAGATCGCCCGGAATAAAATGATGATTCAGCAAATACTGAGAGGCTTTTTCAGCAAAGTCTTCAATACTGATAGTTGGCCTGTGCGTGAATGAGGATACAGCACCGATGTTATGCAGTCTCCCCATGATACGACCGAGTTGTAACAGATGTTCCTGGTTATCAAGTTCCGGGGCATAACCACCGAAACGGGGATAAACAGCAAAACGATAGTTTTGATGATTGAACAGCGTGACTCCATCAATAGCGATCGGTGCCAGTACAGGAACCTCATTGTCAGCAAGCTCCAGGGTAAAGCGGTGTTCTTCCTCGATCATGGCATCGGTCCATCTTTCCGGCCGATAGAATTTCATGATGACAGGCTGCTGCTCTTCGATGCCTACCTGGTAAACACGGTTTTCATAGCTATTCAGCGCAAGTATTCGTTGATCAGAAAGGTAGCCCAGTGTTTCAAGCGCATTGATAATGGTATCCGGATCGAGCTGGGTAAAATTATGTTGTAGGTCTTCGGCTTCCATCTGCAGCAGTCTAGCAGAACTTTACTCCCTTCAGATGCACTAATAACTTGAATTTTCTGCATTATTTCACTTAAGTTGACTACCCAAAGACTTGCATACAGTCTAAGCTTTTTATAACAGTTACATTTACCTGCGGATGACCATCAGAGATGAGCAGTCAGCTTGCGATATTAAACGAGGATGCCAAAGCCGGCGATGTTGATGCGCAACTTCAACTCGCCGACCTGTATGAGAATGGTATAGGCGTTCAGCAGGATTATGGTCAGGCCGCTGACTGGTACAGACAAGCCGCTGATCAGGGTTCACCGCACGCCAGTTCCAAACTTGGACAAATGTATCTTCGAGGTATCGGCGTACCTAAAGATGAAAAGCAGGCTGCGCTCAATCTGCAACATGCTGCTGACAAGAACGATGCAACGGCACAGGCAAACCTGGCCTGGTGCTATCAGCATGGGCTTGGTGTTGAAAAGGACTATGAGCAGGCGTTTAGCTGGTACATGAAATCTGCCAGTCAAGGGCATGCCGGTGCCCGCTACAACCTTGCTTTTATGTGCTCGAGGGGTATCGGTTGTGATCAGAATCAGCAAGAAGCCTTTAACTGGTATTCACGTGCAGCCGAGCAGGGGCATATGAAGGCGCAGCTGAATCTTGGACTGATGTACGCGAGGGGAGAGGGTACCGAAGTCGATGAGGCCATGGCGGCTTACTGGTACCACGAAGCAGCCAGGCAGGGTTATGACAAGGCGCAATATAACCTGGCACTGATGTACGGTGGTGGCTTGGGTGTTGAACAGGATGATGAGGCAGCTTTTCAATGGCACTGCAAGGCGGCAGAGCAGGGTTATGCACGAGCGCAGTTTAATATGGGCTTGTTTTATGCGAACGGCCTGGGTGTTGAACAGGATTATCAAAAAGCCGAACGATGCTTTCAGCAGGCGGCCAGCCAGAAATATCCGAAAGCGAATTATCAAATAGGAAAATTACACGCCTATGGCAGGGGTGTCCCGGTTAATGAAATCACCGCGGCCAAATTTTACAGACAGTCTGCGGAGGCCGGTTATGCCAAGGCCCAATATCGGCTCGGTCATTTATATGTTAATGGTCAGGGAGTGCCTAAAGATGATGTTGAGGCCTGCAACTGGTTCCTGCGTTCTGCAAAACGTGGTTTTCCAAAGTCACAACATATGCTCGGCGTTCGCTATGCCAAGGGAATTGGACTGGATCGCGACTATGTGCAGGCCTATGCATGGCTGAAGCTGGCCAGCGAACAAAGTAACGACCCGGCTATCGACGAGGCCATGGAACGGGTCAGGGGAAAACTATCCAGTGGTCAGATTGCAGAAGCTGAAATACTTGCCAGTGAATTCAGCCAGGGCTACGAAAAAAAGACTACAGCACCGGTGAGTTGACCTGTAACTGGTCGTACTGAATCGGTTTATCCAGCTGTTCAAGTAATTCTTCCTGTTGGTAAAGTCGCAAGATATCAAAATAGCGGCGTATCTTGCGAACAAAGTCTACCGGCTCACGTCCACGTGCGTAGCCATATCGGGTTTGTTCATACCATTTCAACTGGCTTAATTTTGGCAGGTGTTTTTCAACATCGATCCACAGGTCGGGATCGTCACCACTACGCTCGGTCAGTATTCGGGCATCTTCAAGATGTCCGAGTCCTATATTGTAGGCAGCAAGTGTCAGCCAGGAACGATCGGGTTCCTTTATATCCTCCGGTAGCGAGTTCTTGAGCAGGTTGAGATATTCGGCGCCACCGAAAATACTTTGTTGCGGATCGAGTCGGTCGGTCACACCGACTCGTTTCGCCGTGTCTTTGGTTAGCATCATCAGACCTCTGACGCCGGTTACCGATATGGCTTTAGTATCCCAATGCGATTCCTGGTAACTCACGGCAGCAAGAAAGCGCTCATCAAAACTGTAATTATTGGCGGCTTCAATAAAAAAATGCATAAATTCAGGCAGTAAAACCTCGATACGGTGTAAATAATAGGTGCTGTCAACGTAATCGAAATCATTTATGTGTCGAAAATAGGTCTGGTACAACTGTTCCAGCTTTCCATTCAGTTTATATCGTTTAATAAATCGGTCGATAGATTCCGTCAGGCTACTGTCAGACTCTTCTTCAGAGAGCCAGTAAGATGGATAGCTTTGATCGAGTGAGAAAGCGACTTTAATTTCAGGATACAGATGACGGTAATAGCTATAGACATCTGCATTGATGATACTAAGCTTGAAATTGTCCAGGTTCACCTGTTCCAGAACCTGGCGGTTATTGCCATCTGGCAGCTCAAGCCAGTATAGCGATGCATACCTTTTTTTTAATCGTTGCATGACCATGGCCGGACCACTGTCTTTGGCAACAACAAGCCTGTTGGGCGTGATTTGCTCTATGTTTTCCGGAAGCGGGTTACCGCGGTTACCAATGACATGCCATTTATTCGGATGGTAAGGCGTGCTGGTAATGATATCCTCAGCAGTGATCTTCGGTACGCTGTCAACGATAGCAATATGTGCCTTGCCCTGTTTTAACAGTTCTATCAGTTCTGCAGTGGTATTTGCAGTAATGATCTCCAGCCTGGTATTAATGAAGTCGGCATAATCAGACACCATGTCGTAATCCAGGCCGCGCAGCATAGACTCGTCGGGGAAAAACAGCGGTGGTGTCGCGATCAGGGCGACCCGCAAAGTACCTCTCTCTTTAATACGTTCCAGTTCCGTAAGCCCGTCCGAGCAGGCGCCAAGCCACGCCAACAGGAAAAGTAACAGGCATATTGGCAAGCTTTTGTTCAGGAATACACGGTGACCAGGCATTACAGGATTGTCCATGATTGTTCGGTTAAGATACAGAGGCAATGACAAGATTCACTTTTAGCAACCGTCTGGTATATGATTGAGCCACGAGTCAAACAAATGGAATTTAAAAGAACAAGCGTGTTGCGACAAGTACAAATTATATCCACCCTTATTTTTTTTAGCCTGTTTAATCCTGTTCGGGCCGAATCGTTACCAGTAGAGAATTATGACGAGGTTGCGGTCAATACTTTCTGGAATGAACTTTATAATAATGGCGGCTGGTCGCTGTATTGTGGCTACCGTTTCGATCAATCCAATTCAGGAAAAGAAGGCCGACACTTTGTGATCGAGCAAATCTATCCAAGCAGTTGGATGCTGGAATCACTTGATTGTGCAAGTCGGCAGCGATGTCGTGCAGACAGTAATTCGCGTTTTACGCGAATGGAAGCGGATATGCATAATCTCTATCCGATCTGGCAGGAGATAGATGTCATACGTCGCGATACCGCATTTGGAATTGTGAATGGCGAAGAATGGCGTTATGACGACTGTGATTTTGAGAAGAAACTGGGTGTGTCTGAACCGAGACCCATAGCCCGCGGCAATATAGCGCGTTCGATTTTCTATATGCATTCTGAATATGGAGTGCCAATTGATCTTGAAATGCTGCGCGTTCTGAAAGAATGGAATAGAGAGGATCCTCCCAGTAACCAGGAACTCCTGCGTAATAACCGTATTGAGGAGTTGCAGGGAAACCGAAACGCGTACATTGATAACCCGGCTCTCGCGGAACAGATATCCAGCAAGTGGCTGGCGAACGACTAGCCATCATATTTTGAGCCGGCTCGATGCCGCTCGACTAACCCGGGTCTATTGCTTAAATTTCTGTGGACTGATTCAATTCATTCATGCTGCTCATGAATAGCCTGATTTCGTGTACCGTATTTTGCCAGGGTGTGCATTTTGACTGATATTCGTCACCCGCTACTTTCAGGCGACCTGAAGAATGTGACGATTATCACACCGACTCGCCGACTAAGTCGCTTGTTACGTTATCGTCATGCACAGCAGCAGATCGATGCTGGTCAGCAGGCCTGGAAAACGCTGGATTGTTTACCATGGAATGCATGGTGTAAACGCAGCTATGAGCAAATTGCACTTCTCACCAATAGCCGCTCACTGGTGCTTGGTGACAAACAGCAACTCTGGGTTTGGCAGCAGATCATTGGCCAATCACACTATCGGCAACAGTTATTGCAGGTCACGGCTACAGCCAAACAGGCCATGCAAGCCTATCAGTTGTGCCGGCAATGGTGCATTCCTATCTTCCCGGAAACCGTATATTTATCTGCAGAGGCCCAGGCATTCAGGAGTTGGGCTAACAGCTATGAGCAATACAAGCGTGAGCATAGCTGCATCGATGAATCTGAATTGCCAGACTACCTGCATGAATATATTGCCGCGTTGAATGATACTGAAAGCAAGATTGTCTTTTTTGGTTTTGATAGTTTCGATAAACAGCAGCAAAGACTGATCAATTCCTTGCAGCAGCAGTCAGATGTCCAGTTACCGGACGTCAGCATGCGTAATAAAGACACAGCGGTTTATACAGCAAATGACAAGCAGTCAGAATTCAGGGCTGCCGCTTGCTGGGCGCGAGCAAAACTGGAAGCCCATCCAGAGGCAACGATCGGCATAGTCAGTCCACGACTGAAACAGGTTCGTGAACAGTTGCTAAACAGTCTCAACTCTGTGCTCACGCCGTCATTGTTGCTCAAGCCGTTGCAACAAACAAATGAGATCTGGTCGATCGCACAGGGGATTCCGCTGATCGAATACCCGATGATCGACTGTGCCATGGAATTACTGGCACTGGGTAAACGCAAGATCGATGTAAATATACTGGGGAAATTATTGCACTCTGAATTTCTCAATGGTGCACAGACTGAATATGCACGGCGTGCTTTATTTGACGATGCCTTGCGTCAGTTCGGAGAGCAGCAGCTCTCGCTAAAGAGTCTTTACCGGTTCTCTGAACGCCATTGCCAGAATGATAATGACAGTCTTCAGTTTATTCAGCTGGTCAAAGATTTTGAGATTACTTTTCTCAGTCACCCGAGAACACAAACCCTGAGACAGTGGGCCATTTTGTTTTCCGAGCTGCTTTCAGGGTTTGGCTGGCCAGGTGAACGCAGTCCGAATAGTGTTGAACACCAGACCTTGTCCGCCTGGCACGACTGTTTATCAGAGCTGGGAAAACTGGATACTACTAACACCAGGCTTGACTATGCAGTGGCGCTGTCGCAATTAAACCGGTTGCTTAATGAGAGTTACTTTCAACCGGAAACCGCAGAGACACCGATTCAGGTGACTGGTCTCGAAGCCTGTGCTGCTATGCAGTTCGATTATCTCTGGATACTTGATATGCAGGATGATGTCTGGCCGGAACCCGCGGTGACAAATGCGTTTATCCCTGCCGAATGTTTGCGCGAAGCAGGAGTGCCAACAGCCAATGCGGAAAACCGCTTGCAACAGGCCATACTGATGACCCAACAATTACGGCAGTCAGCGATTGAGTGCGTATTCAGTTATTCAACTCAGGACGGCGATCGCGAGTGTCGGCCCAGTCCATTGATCCAGGAATGGTCAGATCGAACGATCGCAGACAGTCAGGACTATCAAGGCCCACAGCAGCTGATTTTCGAAGCAGCTCAACTAGATCACTTCACTGATATAGACGGTCCGGAGATTACTGATAATAAACTGGTTAGCGGTGGCAGTGTCCTGTTTAAAGACCAGTCGCTTTGCCCGTTTCGAAGTTTTGCCAGGCATCGATTGCAGGCACGTTCCCTGTCGCTTACAGATATTGGCTTGAGTGCTGCGGAACGCGGCAACCTGGCGCATCGTGCTTTACAGTATCTGTGGCGGCGTATAGGTGAACACAGCAAATTATCGTATATGTCAGTAGAGGAACTGCAGCGGCTTGTCCATTCGGTAGTCGCCGAGACATTAAAACAACATGCTGCCGAGCAACCCGAAACCTATACCGATCGCTTTACCGAACTCGAGCAAAGGAGACTGGAGCAATTATTGTCGCAGTGGCTGGAAGTTGAACGTAGCCGCAGTCCTTTCAAAGTCATCGCAACGGAGGAGTGGCAGCGAATTAAATTTCAGGAACTGGAACTGAGACTGCGTATCGACAGGCTTGATGAACTGGCCGATGGCCGTTGTATTGTGATTGATTATAAAACAGGCCAGTCCAACATAAGGGATTGGGAAAGCGATAACCCAAACGACCCTCAATTGCCACTTTATGCGGTAACCAGCGAACACGAGATCGCTGCCGTCGCGTTTGCCAGTCTGAAGCCAGGTAAACTGAAATTTTTTGGACAGGCAGAAGACGCAGATATTTTACCCGGTGTTAAAGTCGACGGGACACAATCATGGCCGCAGCGTCTGCAAGACTGGAAAACAGTCCTGAAACGTCTCGCACAGGAATTTCGTGCGGGCAAGGCAACAGTTGAACCACTAACACATGCCTGTCGATATTGTGATCTGAGCCCACTGTGCCGTATCTATGAACGTGCCGAGACGCTTGATGCCGAGGCCTTTACCAGTATTACTAACGATGAATGAACGGCTGACAGACCAGGATGTAAGAGCACAGGCCTTGCAGCCTGAACAGTCCTTTATTATCCAGGCACCTGCCGGTTCGGGTAAAACCGGTTTGCTAATCAAGCGCTACTTGCGCCTGTTGTCACTGGTCGACAATCCGGAAGAGATAATTGCGATTACCTTTACGCGCAAGGCCGCAGCGGAGATGCAAGGACGAATTTTGCAGGCCTTGCAGCGAGCAGCCACAGGTATTGCACCCGAAACGGAACATGAGCTGGAGACACATACTCTGGCCGCGGCAGCGCTGGATCGTGACCGCCTGCAAAACTGGCAAATCATATTGAACCCCGGACGCTTGCGTATCCAGACTATCGATTCCTTATGTGCGTCGCTGACGCGACAAATGCCATTGTTATCGATGCTGGGCAGTCAACCCGAGATAGTCGAGGATGCCCTGCCACTCTATGAGCAGGCCGCTATCAATACACTTGCAGAACTGGAAACCGGTGCCGGCTGGTCGGATGCAATAGCCAATCTTGTTTTTCATCTGGATAACGACTTGCCGCGCATAAAGCAACTGATTGTAGATATGTTGCTAAAACGCGACCAGTGGTTGGGCTATGTCACACGGCAACATGATCGCCAGGACATGGAACAATCACTGGCGCGGCTGATCGACGAGCAATTGCAGCAGGTAAACGATAGCTTCCCGGATGAATATAAAGATCCCTGCGTCGAATTACTGGCCTATGCTGCTGAAAACCTGTCGACGCAGGATCCTGAACATCCACTGAGCTGTTGCGTATCGCTACCCGAATTCCCGGATGCCAGTTCTGAACAATTGCCTGTGTGGCAGTCCTTGCAACAAATTCTGCTTACCAGTCAGAACAACTGGCGTAAACGCCTGGATGTAAAGTGTGGATTTCCTGCGGCAAGCGAGACACAGTTATCGCTGCATGAGAAAGAGCGGCGACAGGCTATGAAGTTGAAGATGCAGGAACTAATCAAGGAATTGCAACAGGTTGACGGACTGCTGCCGTCATTAACGATCATAAGCCTGCTTCCATCCAGACACTATAAAGATACCGAATGGCAAATAGTCAATGCCTTATGTGAATTGCTGAAGCTTGCCGCTGCGCAACTCGAGCTATTGTTTGCCATGCGCAACCAGATGGACTTCATTGGCCTTGCTAACAAGGCTCAGCTAGCTTTAGGAGAGGACGAAGCACCAACCGAGCTGGCACGTCATCTTGATTATCAGATAAAGCATTTGCTCGTTGATGAATTCCAGGACGTGTCTGTTAGCCAGGCACGTCTAATCAAGTCCCTGATCCGGGAATGGTCGCTCGATGATGATCGCAGTCTGTTCCTGGTTGGCGATCCGATGCAGTCTATTTACCGTTTTCGTGAAGCCGATGTTTCCATCTTTATACAAACATTTCACGATGGTCACTTTGGCAGCGTGCCGCTGGAGGCTTTGAAACTCAGTGTTAATTTCCGTGCCCGGCAGGCATTATTGGCATGGGTAAATGATTGCTTCCAGTCGCTGTTTCCATCACTAGACAAGGTGTCAGCAGGTGCTGTCAGTTACAGTCATTCAGATGCTTTTGACCAGTCAGTCGCGGAAAATAATGTCAGGGTTTATCCGATATATGGTTCTGCATTTGAAAAAGAAGCGCAGCAGGTCAACGCTATTGTTGCTGAATTAAAGGCCGATTATCCGCAAGATAAAATTGCAATCCTGGTTCGCGGCCGTGCCCACCTGAGAGAGATTGCGCCGGCATTGCGTCAGTCCGGTCAACGTTTCAGAGCGATCGATATCGAACGCCTTGATACCAGGCCGGCCATACAGGATTTGCTTGCATTGACCAGGGCCTGGCTGTTTCCGGCCGATCGCGTTGCCTGGCTGGCATGCCTGCGCGCACCCTGGTGCGGTCTGGAACTGGAAAGCCTGTATCTTCTCTGTCATCAACAGCAGGACAGACTGCTTTTCGATTGCTTGAATGATGATGATCTGTTGTCCGGGCTTGCGCCGGACCAGAGACAGCGGGCACAGCATTTTCGGGATCTGTTTAATCAGGCCAAAGCAAACAGGCAGCGGACAACGCTGCGCGTCGCGATCGAGTCGCTCTGGTGCCAGCTAGGTGGACCGGCAACGCTGGCTGAACACAGTGAACTGATGGACTGTGATACCTATTTTGCTTTGCTGGCACGACTCGAAACTGGCGGCACGATAAACCGCCTTGAAGAATTACTCGAGGCAGTGGACCAGCTTTATGCAGCGGCAGATGAACAGGCAGACAACCAACTGCAGGTGATGACGATACACAAGGCAAAAGGCCTTGAGTTCGATCACGTAATCCTGCCTGGACTTGGTCGCCCACCCAGGGTGAAGCAGATTGAACTGCTGGTCTGGTTGTTACGCGAGCGTGAATCGACTGAAGACCTGGTGCTGGCGCCCATCCGTGAAGCAGGTGACAGTCAGTCAGATATTTACCAATATATCAACCACACGGATAAAGAGAAACAGCACTATGAAGACCAGCGCCTGCTGTATGTTGCCAGCACTCGCAGTAGGAAAACTCTGCATTTATTAGGTCATACGAAACTGAAACAGGATGATGATGAAGTCTATGCTGAGCCGTCAGCGCGTTCGCTACTGGCTTTTTTGTGGCCAGCCGTTGAAGATGTTTACCAGAAACATTGCCCCGACAGTCTGGACGAAAACGCTGCACAAACAGTTATAGCCATTGCCCAGGAAAATCGAAGGCTGGTCAGTGACTGGTTGTTACCAGAGCTACCTGAGGGAATAGCGGCCACTGACAACTTGCATGACGAACTGCAGCAGGATTCAGCTATTGAATTTGAATGGGCGGGTGAAACAATAAAACACATCGGATCGGTTGTGCATCGGATAATCCAGTGGATCGCTGAAGAGGGACTGGAATCATGGCAGCCTGAGCGTGTTCAAAACGAGCAGGAAAATTTCGGCATCGCCTTGAGACAGTTGGGTGTCCCTGATGTCGAAGTTGTAAATGCCGTAAACCAGGTTAGTCAGGCAGTGATGAACATGTTAAGTGATGAGCGAGGTCGCTGGATATTGTCTGATGGGCACAAGGCCGTGCAGAACGAATATTCGGTCAGTGGTTTGTTAGACCAGACACTGATCAATGCCGTGCTCGACCGCACTTTTATCGATTCGGATGAAGTGCGCTGGATTATTGACTACAAGACCAGTCGGCATGAAGGACCGAACAGGGAACAGTTTCTTGATCGGGAGCAGGAACGTTATCAGGCACAATTGCAACGCTATGGTTTATTAATGCAACAGCTTGGCGAGAAGAATATTCGGCTGGCACTTTATTTCCCGCTATTGAAAGGCTGGCGTGAATGGCCATTGTCATGATGCTTGATAAAGGTATGAAGCTAGTTCATGTTGAAATAGACTTTCAAACAGATGTCAAAATCTTCATGATAACTTTACTTTTATGATCTTTGATTCAGTTTTATCCTGTTCTTTGATCTTTATGTCTGAATAGCCTTAATTAATTTGAAATGAATATTAATGTAGAAGACCTGAGTGAATATTCCGCCGTTGAGACGCTGCGCGACGGGAAACAAATATCTATCAAGGCCATCAGCCCCGAAGACAGGGAGGAATTACTGGAAGGGTTTCATCGCCTTAGCTCCAAATCCGTCTATTACCGAATGTTTAGTGCAAAAAAAGACCTGACGCCGGCAGAGCTTGAATACTTTACCAATATCGACTTCAAGGATAACGTCGCACTGGTTGTCTGGCTAAATGAAGAAGGTGAAGAAAATATTATCGCTGGCGGACGATATAGCGTATTTAAACGGGAACCCGTGGTTGCTGCAGAAATAGCTTTTTCGGTTGTGGACGATTATCAGGGACTTGGCATAGCCAGCCTGGTCTTCCAGCACCTCGCCGACATCGGGCGAAGAGAAGGGATTGATGAGTTTTACGCAACAGTGTTGCCGAGAAATGCCGCAATGCAAAGGGTATTTGAAAAATCAGGTCTGCAGGAATCGGTACATCGAAGTGCGGACGAGTTTGAAATCAGGATGGTATTAAACAAATAGATTTGTAGTCTTTAAGCCGCTAACGCCAGACCTGCTCGTCGCTCTTTGTTTTCTTCTCTCCCATACTGACGTCATACTGTTCCATCAGGTAGCACAGACAGTCCTGGCGTATGATATTGATCTTGTCTGTCAACATGGCTGGCATGATCTTGGTAGAGGTTTGAATCGATTCGTCCTGCACGGTGAAATAGTTATCGAATACATCCTGACCGTCTTCATCAAGCACGATCAGTGGTCTTTCCATATTGCTGGTAAGCTTACCTATGATTGTATTTACCGGTATCTCCTCGAAGTTAAGACCCTCTACTCCGTGTACAAACTGAATATCAGCATCTTCGTTATTAAAACTGAATGTTAATTCATCCGGTACCTTGACTACTCCTACCGTATGATAGAGATCGATGGATTGCGCAATGTTGGGTTTGGCCCTGAGACTTTCCATATTTAACAGCTTATCGACAAAGTTGGTGGTCAACTGAATGCCATACTCGTCACCCGGTTGGCCGCATTCCAGCGTTACCGAAGGGCACAGTCTGGAGAAGGCCAGACTCTGCACGCCGCTGGGCCGCACGAAATAAATTACCATACGGGAAAACTCCCGGGCCATGGTCAGAAACGATTTGTCCAATTTGTTGATACAGGCATAGTGCGGGTTCAATCCGTTATTATTATGAATATCGACGCTGGCAAAGACACCACGCTCTTTCATGATATCTACAATCGACGCCATCATCCGGTGTTCTTCTGTATCGCCAGCGGTCCAGACGCGATTAAAATCGGGTTGGCTTTGCAGTTTGCGTTTTTTATAGCGTGCCGCCTTCACGTTGCCAATTAATACGGACATCGAGCGCGGCAGTTTTTTACCCTGGTAGCGTTCCAGGATACGTTTGACCACTTCCCAGCCGCTGTTTTCATTACCGTGTAGCAGCGCCGAAACGAACAGCGCAGGTTCCCGTTCACCTTTTAGATGGAACAGCGTCGGCCCGGACAGTGATTGATAGAGCTGATGGGCTTGCAGCTTCAGCAGTTGTTTGTCCAGTCGGTTAAGAATTTTAAGCATTTATATACTCCATTCGTGTACAGGCTTGCCCTCGTGCTGGCGCTGCATGTAGCTACAGGTCAAACGTAACATGTCCTGTCCGTGCTGATTAACCCAGTTTCGCTGCCAGGTTGCGCCGTTCTGTCCGGTCGCAACTCGCTGTTCGATAATGCCGATGTACCTGTCTATTTCATCGGCATCGACATTTGCATGTTGCAAGCCCCGGCGTGCAGTTGGAATCAGTTCCTGCAACAACAGCTCTGAAACCGGATGTTTACCATAACCGTCCCAGACTACCTCTGCAGCGAGACCATGTCTGGCGCATTGATAGAAATTATCCTTCACCTGCAGAAATGGCATTTCGTCTATCAGTCTTTCAACCTGATCTTCCAGGCCATTGATCAGTCCAAAATAAAAGGCGGCATTGGCCACACTGTCTATCACCGTAGGCCCTGACGGTATTACCCGGTGCTCAATGCGAAGATGTAGTCTATTGTTGCTATCGAATCCAATCAGCGGCCGGTTCCAGCGCCAGATAGTACCGTTGTGAAAACGCACATGGCTCAATAAATGCGGATCAACGTCCTTATCAACAGGTACCAGAATAGGATATTGCAACAGGTTTTCTTCATAGCATTCCATAATCGAGGAGCGTATATAGTCATAGCCAAAGGTCACGCGGCGATAGACATCCTTATCTATTGCAACAGACTGTTCGAACAGTGGTATTCGTGTTTCTGCCCAGAGATTACGACCAAACAGGTAAGGCGAGTTGGCGGATACGGCGACCATCGGCGCAGAGACAATCATCGACAGGTTTAACATGGATGCCGCTTTATCCAGTGGTGTTTGAAGATGTAATTGTAGTGACGTGCAGGCCGACTCCAACATTACGTTATTATGCGATGTTTGAATCGACTCGATACCCTCGATTTCCAGCAATAGAGGTTTACCTTCACGCTGCCGGATTATCTGCTCGTTAAGGGCGCGATAGCGATTTAAATTAGACATGTTTTCAATGGATAGATGCCGGTCCTGCACGCTGGGCAGGATTCCAATCATCATCATCTCGACAGAAAGGTCATTTGCAATTTGTCGACATGCATCCCAGGTGTTTTGCAAACTCTTTTCCATTTGCGTTAGCGCACGGCCATCGAGTTTCAATGGTTCGCTGTTTAACTCGACATTAAAGGCTGCCAGTTCATGGACGACCAGGGGGTTATCAAGCTTTTCGAGGAACAATTGGTTAACGGGAACAGGTAATCCGGACTGACTGACCAGCCATGCCTCGATTTCGAAGCCAACGATGTTCCTGTCGAAGGCAAATTCTTGCAGCTGAAATTTTTCGCGGAGTAACGCTGTTTCCTGCTTTAGCTTGGCAGTAAAGCTGTCAAAGTCGCTTTTTGAAAATCGACTTGATTCAATTTCCTGTCCCATAATGGACTTAACAAATAGAAACGTACGTCATTAATTCGATAATACGACTTTTATGACATTCTGTTAACATCCGAATATGAACCAGTTAAATAGCGGTATACAGGCACGGCAGTTATTTCTTTCCGAGTACCAGGCAGTATTGAGCACCCTCTCGGTCGATGTCGCCGGATACCCGTTTGGCTCAGTTGTACCCTACTGTGCCAATCAAACCGGATTGCCGCTGATATTGATTAGCGATATTGCCCAGCATACAAAAAATATTCTCGCTGATACTCGTGTGTCGCTTATCGCACTGGAGCGCAATAGGGCGGATCAGCAGGCCGCCGGCAGAGTAACGCTGGTCGGCGATGCGGTGCGCCAGGCAAGTCCTGACACTGACAGTATGGCGCGTTATTATTCTTACTTTCCGCAATCACGTGATTACCATAAGACGCATGGCTTTGATTTTTTTGTGATCGAACCCAGACGAATTCGATTTATTGGCGGTTTCGGCCGCATCTATTGGCTCGATGCAGATGCCTTCCTGAAGCCAAATATTTTCAGTTTCGAAGAGGAAAGTCGTATCATCGAACATATGAATCATGACCACGGTGATGCGATTAAGCACTATTGCAAAATTGAAAACATCGATGCTGCAGGGGGTGATAATCCTGTCATGGTTGGTATCGATTCAGAAGGCTTCCATATCCGCGTCGGCTCAAGTATATCCCGGGTCAATTTCCCGGAGCCGATCCAGGATAGCCAGGATGCACGTAAGGCACTGGTTGCCATGAGCAGGCAGGGAAAATGAAGAAAGTGCTGCTAATTCTTGTGTTGGCTGTAATCGTACTGAGCTGGAATTTTATTTTCTCTTCGTCAAAAAAAATTGAGCTGACCGATCCTGCCAAGGTATTACAAGGTCTATCTCTGACGATCAAGTACAAGCTGGCCGTTCGGGAACTATGGCAGCAGCAGGGCACGCTGCCCTCGGCGGAGACGTGGCAGCAGCTTGGAAAACAACCCGACGTTGATATCAGCAAATCGCTGGTTAAGTCTATCGAAGTCGGGCGTGAGGGGCCGGGAAATATCACCGTCTCCTATATAAACAAGCCGCATATCAGTGTCAGTAGCGATATCAATGGAAAAACAATTACCTTAAAACCGCAGGTCAAAGGTGATAGATTAGTCTGGTCTTGCAGCAGTACATTAAATAAAGAACTATTACCAAAGGCCTGTCAGTAGCTTGTGTTTTTTAGTGACATGATTTACCAATTACAATTGAGAATTAAATTTTTGAGAGAAAATGATGAGTGACTTATCGACCAATGAACTTGTAGAAATTAAAAAGCTGTTTGACAAGTTTGATCTTGATGGCAATGAAACGATTGACTGGGAAGAGTTCTGTAATCTGGTTGATGAATTAAAGATTGATATCAGTATTGAGAGTCGAACCAAAATCTTCGATATTATCGATTCAAATAATACCGGTATGGTTAGTTTCGAAGAGTTTGCAGAAATCTGGAAGACTAAGTGATAAATTAAACAGTCTAATCAGACGCGGCACTGGCTGACTTTATCAATATGCTTGTGCGTTATATTGTGTCTAACGTGTTGTGACTCAAGGAAGCGGGCTTCCAGTACATAAGCCAGCGATTCAAGTTCATTCTTGCAGCGGACATCTTTATTCAGTCCGGTTTGATATTGCAGATAGTGAACCAGTTCATGCAGCAGGATACCTTTACCTTCATCGCTATCAAGGTCTATGGAGTCCAGCAGATAAACGGCTTTCTCGTTAAAATTATACAAGCCGAAAATCTTCAGGCTTTTTGCATCGATCGATTTTGGTAATAAACCGCCAAAAGCTACCTCGGCAATTTGCTGCGCGCTGACCTTCTTAACTGAGGGTATATTCTCTATATCAAATTCAAATGAAGAATGGCGGTTGATCCAGCCCAACAGTCCGGAAATCAATTCTTCCTCACTATGGTAGGCTTCGAAATCAAAGTCGTAGTTGTTATCAACATGAGAATGATGCTGATGTGCCATGCCCAGAGAATCCTGATGCTGGTCAAATACAGATTTGGCGTAAGCACTTTGAGACATAAGGCCAGCTGTCAGTACCATTACGGATACCGCATTGGCCCGACCTCTGTTCTTGACACGTTTTATACCCTCAAGAAAGTCGGCACGCTGATCTTCCTTTAAGCCGTAACCCTGGGTGATGGCAAATTCCCGAACCAGTTTGAAAGCATTCGGATCCTTGTCCGGCAGTCCGCGTTCATAAACCAGCGTCTGCTTGCCATCAATGACACAGGGGTGGACCATGGCCTGTTGTTTATTGCGCTTTTGAGAGAGCGCACCGGCCAGCCGCTGCAACCAGCTGGCCGGCTGTTGTTTGCCAGAGATGACATTTAAGTCAGCAAGGATGTTTTTACTATTTTCATTCACCTGGTTATCTCCGGCACGTTTAAGCTTAAAGTAATAGTCAAACTATCTGGCAGCGATGCTGTTCTTAAGCTTTTCGTTGCTTGCAACAATCTCGGTAATTGCGCTGTCCACCGCACTACTGTAAGCATTACCCAGGCTGGTATAGTCTTCCTCGGCCATAATCGCGGTATAACCGATCGCGTAAGAGGACTTCAGCAGACCCATGCCGTCTTTACTGCCATCACCCATCATTAACTGCATGGAAGCGGTGTCCTTGTCGCCCAGCAGCTGGTCATAAGGACCCCAGAGTTTTGGTGCTGCAAAAGGTCCGCCTCCGACAAGCACATCAAGGATTATCTTGCCATCTTCAGCGTGGTAGCCAAGTGCACCGAAGCCTTCACCTTCGTAGTAACTGAATTTTTCACCATTCGCGAAAGTATGCTGATAACGCTTGATGTAACCACCAACATAGCCCTGTGGCATCTTGATACCGCGGGTGCTGACGCGTTTTACGGTGCCGTTAGCCTTGATTTTGGCGGCTACAGCAAGTATCGACTCTGTTTCACCATAAGGGTTGGTAATAAATCGTTTCCCGTTTTCGCTTGAATACGCGCGATCGTTCCTGTCGTACTGACCAGAGACCTCTACGTCTGAAAGGACTTTTACGCTGGTTTTGGAAGGATTGGCAATCTCGGCAGATGCACCGCTGGCCATGAATATGCCGCTGGCCAGGAACATAAGCGGAACTGTTTTTGCCATGCGTCTTTCAAAACCAACACTTTTGCTGACGCCGGAACGCTGATCTTCTTTCAGCCCAAAACCGTTTTTTTCAGCGTAGGTACGAAGCTGTTCAAAAGCGTCAGGGTTTTTTATAGCAAGTCCACGCTCGTAAACCAGAACACGTTTGTTATTGATAATGCAAGGATGTACGCGTGTCGCCCGTTTTAAATGGCGATTGACCTTTTGCCCGAGGAATGCATTGGACACTTTTTCGATCCATTTAGAGCTTCCGTTATTTACGGCTTCAACAGGCTGTATATTTTCTGCAGCGGCACTGTTACTCATGGTTTGTCTCCAGTAATAAAAAAATTAAACGGTTAAACAACATTTTCAAAAACTGTTTTTCTTGAATCGATCCATTGCTCAACAAAAACCTCAAAATCTTCCTTGAAACTATCTGTTAATGTGACACGTTTTACCCTTGTGTCAGTCAAATCTGTAATGCGCTTAATGATTCCCATCTTCTCAAGCAGCTCCAGGTTACGCAGAGAACGATTTCTTGAATCATTTGTATTCAAATAAACTTCTTTCATCGAGGGCATATGTTCTCGCAGGTTGCATATGCCAATAAAAAAAACAGTGTCGAATATCGTTCCCAGTAACTTGCCTCGATCCAGGTCGGCATGTGTCTCATCATAACGACCAATCAAGTCAACAAACCTGTCTCTGACCCTGAGCAGGTTTTCCAACTCACCATCACGGTAAGTTATTTTTTGCAATGAATCCGTCACTGTTACTTGTCCTGAAGTTTAGTAATCCTTTTTTCACTTTCAATTTCAAAAGGGTTCATATCTGAACCTGTCTCGCCTCTATGAAGCATTCCTGTCAGGTGCAGAATAAAATTCATACAGCCTATGCGTGCATTGCTGTACGCCACGTAAACAGGGAGATAGCGTTCTTTGGCGTTACTCATAATTAACGGCTAATTGATGAGAAACTTAAGCTGTGATTGCTAAAATATTGAGGCTTTAGAAAGGGTGTAACTGACTGTTATTAATAATCTTTTCTTTGGATCGTGGAATATATGTCGCGTTCTGAACCTAATTAATGCATAAGCTAATGGATTTTGTAACTTTTCTATTGTTATGGGCATCTATATCCGGACAGCACTTGTTGATTGTGCTTCCCTAATAATACAAATGGCTAATTTCACTTTTTCTCTTGTAGAAGGATTGGTGAATCAGTTTCGTTCTTTTGATTAACATTTACCAGGCACAGGGAATGATCAGGGTATGAGAATCCTTATTAAATTTATTTTTCCGATTTTTATGCTGCTCAGCATGAATGTTTTTGCTGACACCCCACACCGGCTTTTTGACGAAGTGCTCAAGACTCATGTGACAGCAGGAGATGTCAACTATCCGGCAATCAAGGAAGATAAGCGTTTTGACGATTATATTGCTTACCTGGCTACGGCAAACCCTGATAATTTTGCCAGCCGTGAGGAAAAGCTCGCATTCTGGATTAATGCCTATAACGCCCTGGCAATTAAAGGTATTCTCGATGGCCTGAGTCCGGGCAGCTTTTTCTCAAGGATCACTTATTTTAAGTCAACGGATTATCAGCTCGCAGGCCGGGAGATCAATCTTTACGATCTGGAACGCGATATCATTATTCCATTTGATGAGCCGAGGATTCACTTTGCTATCGTCTGTGCTTCTGCGTCCTGTCCAAAACTGATATCAGAGGCATACACTGCTGAAAAACTCGAATCACAACTTGAGATGAACACAGTCAGCTTTATCAACAATAGCAGCAAGAACATGTACGATATCGACAAAAAAACAGCTTCTATTTCGAAAATATTTGACTGGTTCCCGGAGGATTTTTCCAAACATTCAGGTTCGGTTCAGAAATACCTGGCTAACTATGTAGAAGACCCTGCAGTAGCTGATATGTTTGCCAATGAAAAATTTCGTATCAAATATATGAAATATGACTGGTCTTTGAACGGCGCCTCAGTTAATTGAAGCACTGATATGTTTCTGGCCACAGACGAAAGACAACAGATTTCCCGACTGTTTGCCTTTCTGCTGGAAGGCGAAAAACTCGCTTTTGACTGTGCCAGCAAACAGGCAGCGCTATTTTCTGATGTGGCTTCGAGCAAGTTTTTAAAAAACCAGGCACGACAGGAAAAGTTTCACTATCGCGTATTCAAGTCCGGTGTTGGCATATTAACGCCACGCGGTGTATCCAATGTGCCAGGTCTTAATGAGATGCAGGAGTATCGGCGTCTGCTTGAGGAGGCACTTGATAGAGGCGACAGGGCGGAGAGCCTGCTCGGTATGCAGATTATGCTGGAAGGTCTGGGTGATGTGGCCGTTAATCACATCAGCGCAGGCTTTGAGTATCGGGATATCGGCACGCTGTGCAGGCGAGTTCGTCACCTGATACTTGGGCAGGAAGATGCACATCATAGCTTTGGTCTCAACAGGTTTGATTTACTATTGGATAATCAGCCAGTACCGGACTACCTGACTCAGCGCAGCCAGGACTACCTCGAACTGCTAGAGTCGCTGATGTATGCGCTTGCCGATTTGTTTCATTACTTTGATGAAGAATCGGAAGAGTATCTTGAGGAATTTCACGCGGGCCTTCCTGTCTGGATTACAGCACAGCAGTCATGATTAGTATTATTATTCCAGTATTAAATGAAGAAAAAGCGTTACCGAAAACGCTTGCCAGTGTGGTTGCGCAAGACGGTAGAGTCGAGATTATCGTGGTTGACTGCGGTAGTGAAGATAATACGCAACAGGTTGTTAAACAACACGCTATTGCAAAGCTGGTGCTGGCCGAGCGTGGGCGCGCAAAGCAAATGAATGCGGGTGCTGCCGCAGCCAATGGAGACTGGTTACTGTTTTTGCATGCCGACACGTTATTACCCGTAGATGCTCTACTATCAATCAATACACTGGACTCGGATATTAAGGCCGGTTGTTTTCGTCAACGCTTCTCCGGTAAGCACTGGTTTTTAAGTGCTGTTTCCTGGCTGCATAACTGGCGTTGTAATCGCAGTCGGATTATCTATGGTGATCAGGCCATGTTTATTCGACGCAAATTCTTTCATCAAATCGGTGGTTTCCCCGAGGAAGATATACTTGAGGATGTGTTGATCAGTGAAGAGATTGTTAAACATACGCGGCCCGTCTTACTTGAGCAGAATGTCGTAACCTCATCACGCAAATTTGAACAGCGTGGATTGTTTAGAAGCTTTTTCGATATCTTCTTAATTATGAGCTGTTATGAACTGCGTTTGCCAATAATTCGAAAGGCATTTTTTGCCGCTTTTCGCTAGATGATGCCGATGTCTTTATCCAGTATTAAACCCTTTCTTAATATCATTGCGGGTAAACCGCTAATGGCTGTTTATGAAATCAACCTGACCTGTAATTCGCAATGTGCTTATTGCGACCTGCCGCTTAATCAGGGCAGGAAAGAACTAAGCCGTGAACAAATCCATACAATGTTTGAGCACCTTTATGCAGAAGGCTTGCGCTACGTATTTTTACAGGGAGGAGAACCCACTCTGCGCAAAGACCTGCCGGGTGTCATGTCCGACCTGGCAGAACTAGGCCTTGATATCAGCTTGATTACTAATGGCACTCGTATTCATTCTAATCTGATTGAGTCACTGGAACAGGTCAAGGCCAGTATTTCGATCAGTCTGGATACGCTTGATAAAGAGCGCTACAAACGGATACGTGGAGCGGATCAACTGGACATGGTATTGAATGGCATTGATAGATTGCGCGACTATCCCCATCCTAAATACATCACCTGCATAGTCAGCGAACTTAATCGAGATGATGTTCTGGACGTCGTTCGGTTTTCACGTGAGCAGGGTTTTATCCCGGTTGTCGGTGCCTACCACTGGGATATAGAACGTTACGGCAAGATTGACAGTGAATTGCAATATCAAAAGCAGATTGCTGCAGGTGTTTTTCAGGAAGTATTGAATTCAGAACTGGTTCCTGAAGGTTATTTTAATAATTACCTGAAGGATAATATTGACTGGTTAAACGACCGTCCACTGCAAGCCTGTGATGCTGGCCGCTACAGTATTGCCATAGATGCCTCGGGTAATGTATCGCCTTGCCTTGCCCTGAAACATGCGGGAAACCTCATTGAATCTACCCTGCCTGAAATATTGGATAATTTTGATCGGCAAGCCATAAAAAAGTGCTCTGATAAATCATCCTGTAACATGATGTGCAGTCGCGTGGTGGGATCCAACCTGCGTAATCCTATTGCCGCTATCAGGACGCCTGACAGGGTTCCGGCATCAATTTAGTTTTATGAAACACTCCTGTCAGCTCTTGATATTAATCCTGAGCGCTATCAACTATTCAGCTGTAGCCGAAACGTCAGTAACACATGAACATCAGGGTCTTCTTGTTCCCTATAATGGTGAACCACCAACAGTCGAACTTGAACAGGCCGATGTCGAGGTTCTTGAGTCAGGCAAACCTTTATTCAAGCAAATCGAACTGAAGGGAGCACGACGTGGCATCGCTATCTTCCGCGTAGATGCTGATGCCAATACCATATGGTCAGTAATAAATGATTTCAGGTCTTACCCTGAATGGATAGACAGTCTCGATAATACCGAGGTATACAAACAGTCCGAAGATAAGGTTTATGTAAAATTTACCGCAAAGTCATGGCCATCCGGAACCACTGTCTGGTATGCCGTCCATGAATATCCTGAAAGTGATCGACAATGGGGTAGCTGGCGTCTCGACTATGACTATCGATCGGATCTCGACGATTCGGTTGGCTTCTGGCGTGTCATGCCCGTTGCCGGCAAACAGCAGCAATCCGATGTGATTTATTCTGCAGATTTAAAACTGAGAGGTTTTTTTTCTTTCCTGTTTGAATCAGCTCTGGTGGAGAGCAGCCTGAAAGACGCAACCCAATGGGTCAAGATACAGGCCGAGGCCAGGGCTCGTTCTACTCAATAACACTCATTCCAATTTATTCGTTTTTGGCAGGCAGTTATCACTGCCACTCATTTTCAAAGACTCTGCTGAAAATCCGTTTTGTTTAAGGATTCTTCTGTTTTTCCGATACATATGCCCATATCCATAACAGATTAATGCGATGCAAAACAATGATCACGAGATAGAAACCGCTGCACAGTCTGATAAGGACTCCATCCTGTTACAGATTGCGATAGTCATGGTCATATCATGGCTCGTCGTGGTGTTTTATGCATTCTGGTGGTTTGAATATCGTCTATTGCAGCCTTTTACACCTGGCGCAAACAGCCAGGCTGTTTTTTTTGAGGGTGAACAAAGAATGCAGCGGCTGGCTGACGAGATTGCTGCCAAAGATAGTGATCAGGAGGCCCAAAGCGGGCAAAAAATTGTTTCCTCCAACATAGAAATGAGCAACCAGTTATCCGGAGAGATCGAATCAGCTACGGCAGTGATTCATGAACTTGAGTCAAAGAGCGATGATATAGGTATGGTTCTGGAGGTTATTAAGGATATTGCAGATCAAACTAACCTGCTGGCATTGAATGCAGCAATAGAAGCCGCCTGTGCCGGAGAACAGGGGAGGGGTTTTGCTGTTGTGGCAGACGAGGTTAGAACGCTCGCCAGTCGCACGCAACAGTCAACGCATGAAATACAGTCAATGATTGAACAATTACAGGCCAGATCAAAAGAAGCAGTTAAAGTGATGGAACACGGAAATTCACAAATCAAGGGAGGTGTGGATCAGTCCGTGATAGCCGGAGATTCTTTGAACAAGATTTATCAGGAAATCACCAAGGTACATAATATGAATACCCAGATTGCCTGCGCCGCCGTAGAGCAGTCAGCAGTGGTAGAGGAGATTAACTCCAGGATCACAAATATCAGTGGTCTTGCGGATAATACTTCTGCCAGTATAAGCCGCACTGCAAGTACCAGTCATACCATGACCAATCTTGCGGAAGAACTGGAATCTCTGGTGACTACATTTAAAACATAAAAAAAGCTGGTAGTTTCCTACCAGCTTTCAATTACTTAACTAGTCAGCAACTTACAGTGAATTATAGACGTTTTCTGCTGAACCAACTTCAGAAACCGAGTTGCTATTGATGTTAGCTGAATGTGCACGTACGGCTTCGTCAACATAATCCTGTATGCTCACGTTATAACCATCGATACGTGCCGATTGGTAAGAAGCATCACCATCGTTCTGCACAGTAATAACTGTATTGAAGTCATCTGCTGTAACAGAACCGGCATACATACTGGCAGCCGTAGCGATTGCGATAATTGCTTTATTTTGAAGTTTCATGTTGTTTCTCCTTGTTGATAAAAAATGATTAACCGAACAATTTGAGGTACAACACATAGAAAAGTTTATGTGATCTTATTTGAATTTTTTTATAACTGCGATAGAGAAAATCTAAACATGGACAATACAAAGAAATCAGAAGGCTTTCTGAATTTATTGGTAAAGACTAATGAATTGATCGGCAGTTTTTGCTGCGTGCAAGGCGAACTCTTTTTTGCTCATTTTGAATGGAATATTCATCATGCCACGTAGTAATAGATTACCCGCTACCATCATGAAGAACTGGTTAGCGGCTTCCCTGGTGTCAGTTATCTTTATATTTGATTGTTCAACGTGGTGATTTAAATAAGCGGCCAGCGTTTTTTCGGTTTTTTCAGGACCATTCTTGAAAAATAATTCCGCCATATCGCAGTGTCTGGCACTTTCACCAATGACCACGCGATGCATGGCAACTACATCCGGGTCGGTCAGTAATTCATAAAAACGCATCGCGATGTAACACAGACCTTCTTTAAGCTCTTCCGGTGCATGCGTATCCTCATCGAATTCGTAGGATTCGACCTTGCTCTTTATAACGGACTGGAAAAGCTCCTCCTTTGAAGGGAAGTGGGAATAGACGGTGGCCTTGGAGACACCCGCATTCTCAGCGATTCGATCGATAGATGTACCCTCGTAACCGCTGGCTAAAAACTCGCTTCCCGCCGCGTTCAGTATAGCCGAACGCTTTTCTTCACTCTTGGGCCGGCCCATTAGGACTTTTTTCATTTTTTCACTTGACATACTAAACCGTTCAGTTTACTTTTATTTCTATACTGTACTGACTAGTTTAGTTAATAATTTAATCAATTGCAAGCACAGGTGAGAAAAATGTACGAAAAATCTGAACCTTACGGAAGATTCCGGCAATGGACGGTGAGCGGCTTTATTATAGTTGGACTCGTATTGACCGTAGCTATGGTTGCGAATGCCGATCTAGAACGCGACACTGGTTCGTCCGATCGATTAAGCCTGCTCAGTGTTAAAACCGCACAACTGGCACCTGAATCCGGCTACACGATTAGCCGACGCTTTGCTGGCCAGGTCGAGGCGGCACAGGTCAGTGCAGTCGGTTTCGAGCTGGCCGGTATGGTTAATACACTAACCTTCGATGAAGGTGATGTTATTAAGAAGGGTGAACTGATTGCTACGCTGGATCTGGATCGTCTCAAGGCCAGACGACAGGAACAGGTTGCACAACTGCAGGATAGTGAAGCACGGGTAAAACTGTCGAAATCGACCCTGGATCGTTTAAACAAGGCTTTAAATTACGATGGTGTTACTCCACAACAGGTCGATGAAGCTAGACAGCAGCTTGAATCAGCCAGGGCCAGTCTTAATGTTATCCGCGCATCTATCAATACGTTTGATATCGAAATAGGCAAGTCTTCCTTGTATGCGCCTTTTGCAGCAACGGTTATAGAAAGGCACATTGATCCGGGCACAGTCATAGCATCCGGTGCACCTGTTTTTACATTGCAAAAAAAATTCAGTCCCGAAGCACGAATTGGTATCGCGGGTGAGATTCCACAACAGTTAACAGTCGGTAATCAGATACAGATAGAAATAGAGGGTCTGGTGACAGAGGCTACAGTCAGAAGTCTGTTACCAAACAGGAACCCGGTAACACGAGTCATTGATGTCATCCTGGAGATAGATGATGAGTCTGCAAGACCCGGTGATCTGGTGGAGCTCGTTTTACGCAGAGATATCGAACAGCCCGGCTACTGGATACCTCTGAGTGCACTGGAAGAAGGCGAGCGTGGTTTATGGACTCTATTCATAGCTGAACCGGTTCTCGCTTCAGATACATATCAATTGCGTCGACACTTTATCGAGATAGTTCACCTGGAATCCAACCGCGCCTTTATCAGCGAATTTAATCATGATAACCGCGAATATGTGCTTGAGGGATTACAACGCATCGTCGCCGGTCAGTATGTTCGTGTTGACCATGAACAGAAAAGATACCTTGCAGAGGTGGGACGATGAACACAAATAAAATAAAGCCTACCTGGCCCGGTGTTTTTGCCGGTGACAGTTATCTCGTCAACCTGACGATATTGATCATCCTGGTTGCCGGTGTTTCAGCTTTGTTTTCTTTGCCAAGAATAGAGGACCCGCGTATCACCACACGCAATGCGATAGTTACGACGACTTTACCCGGCGCATCGGCAGAAAGAATAGAAGCCGAAGTCACCAAACCGCTTGAGGATCGTATCCGTGAGATATCCGAAGTAAAAAGGATCGAATCTACCTCAAGAGCGAATATCTCCGTGATTACACTTGAGCTGCAGGATGAGGTGACACGGCGAAACAACGAGCAGGTGTTTTCCAAGATCCGTGACAAGTTATCAGAGGCACAGGTGGATCTGCCTGTCGCTGCAAGCAAACCCGGTCTTGATGATAAGCGTGGGGCGGTTGCCTATACCCTGATAACCGCTGTGCAGTGGCAGGGGCAAGATGATGTTGGACTTGGAATCATGAACCGGGTTGCTGAAGAACTGGCGGATCGTTTACGTAATATTGATGGTACCGAGTTTGTACGTAATTTTGGTGCGCCCGAAGAAGAGATCACGGTCATACTGGACATGAAAAAAGTCAGTCAACTGGGACTGACCGTTGAACAGATTGCAAGGCTTGTTAATGCAGCTGATAGTAAGGTCGTTGCCGGTGTAGTGCGGAATTCGAAGCACGATATCCAGATAGAGGTTTCGGGCGGGTTTGAGACGACCCGTCGCATCATGGAAATTCCGATACTCAATGCAGAAAACAATGCTGTAGTTAAACTGGATGATATCGCTGTTATTGAGCGTGGCTGGCGTAATCCGGAAATCGAAATCGCATTATTAAACGGCAAGCGTGCCATCTTTGTCTCTGCCCGGATGAATAACGATAAACAGATAAGCGATTGGGCAGGCGCGGCAAAACAGCAGGTTGAAGTGTATACGGAAAGCCTGGATCCAAGAATACAGCTTGAAATCACCTATGACGAGAGCCGGTATACGACAGAGCGTTTATCGAAACTCGGAAATAACCTGTTGTTGGGTGCCATGGTAGTGATGGCTGTAATCATGCTGTTTATGGGATGGCGCAGTGCACTTGTAGTCGGTGCGGCATTGCCTCTCAGCATGGGTATTTCAATATTCAGTCTTGGCTTGTTTGGTGAACAACTACATCAAATGAGTATTTTTGGTCTGATAGTCGCGATTGGCTTGTTAATCGATAACGCTATCGTTATGACCGAGGAAATTCGTAAGAACATGCGCAAGGGAAATAGTGCAACGGATGCCATTAATCGTTCAATCAGGCACCTGTCAGTACCGCTGTTTGCCTCGACGTTCACAACGGTTCTTGGGTTCATGCCTGTATTCCTGTTACAGGGCAATGTCGGTGATTTTGTTTCGCCGATTGCTATTAGTGTGGTGCTGGCACTGATTGCTTCATTCTTTGTTGCGCTGTTTATTATCCCCGCACTCACAATACGCTTCGCCAGACCCGTAAGCCTGGCCAGGTCAAAATGGTGGCAGGAAGGGATCAGACCACAGTGGGCAATCAATTCCTATCAATGGTTTATGCAAAGGGCTGTACAAGTTCCTGTGTTTTCCATGGCATTGGTGCTGTTACTGGCCTGCAGTGGATTCTATCTTGCCAGCAAACTCGGTAATGAATTTTTCCCGACTGCCGATCGCGATCAGTTTCAGGTCGAGGTCTGGATGCCGGGTGATGCCTCTATTAACAACACCGCAGCTATTGCCGCGTCCATCAATCGCTATATCGAAACCAAAGACGGTGTAGAAAAGATAACCTGGCTAATCGGCGGCAGCACGCCACCTGTTTATTACAATGCAATACAAACCCAGGATAGAAACCCGGCGTATGCACAGGGAATCGTTTATGCGGCAAGTACCACAAGGGGGGTTGCCTTAATCAAGCTGCTGCAACAGGAACTGGACCAACAGTTTCCGCAGGCGCAAATCGTAGTAAGTCCGTTTGGCCAGGGGCCGCCGATAGAGGCACCGATCGGTTTTAGAATCGCTGGTCCGGATATCAACAAACTGAAGGACTGGGGTGATGAGCTGCGTCGTATTATGCAAACCGTACCGCATGTCACTCATACCCAGGGCACGATGACAGGCGGCAAACCGAAACTCTGGTTCAACGCAGATGAAACGCGAGTCAGGCAGGCTGGTTTGTCCTTGCAGGAACTGGCTGCGCAACTCCAGTTTAGCCTTGAAGGTGCAGTGGGTGGTTCCATGCTTGAAGATCTCGAGGAATTGCCGGTCAGGTTAAGAACCGATCAGGCTACGCGCGCATCGCTGGATGAAATTGCGTCACTGTCGGTGATCTCGCCGAGTGTTAGCGGCAGGGCTGAATGGATTCCATTGCAGTCACTCGGCGAGTTCGAGATCCGGCCCGAACAGACCAGTATTTCGCGTCGCAATGGTGAACGGGTTAATTACATATATGGCTATGTTGAACCGGGTCATTTACCTATCGACGTTGTCAGAGAAATTAAACAGCGCATGCAGCAGGAAAACTTCGCTGTGCCCGCTCCATATCGACTGGAAGTCGCTGGTGACTCAGAAGAACAACAGCGTGCAGTTGGTCAGTTGCTCACCTATTTACCTGTGCTGTTAACACTCATGATTACGACCATCATTCTCTCTTTCAAGAGTATTGGCCTGTCCATGGTCATTGGCCTTGTTGCGATTCAATCGATTGGTTTCGGAATGTTATCGCTATGGCTGGGAGGTTATAACCTGGGTTTCAATCCTTTAATTGGTACAGCCGGGCTTATCGGTGTCGCAATCAATGGCACCATCGTGGTATTGGCAGCCTTAAAATCCGATGTTGTTTCCAGCAGCGGTGATTTAAACCGCATCGTTCAGGTAACGATTGAATCAGCTCGCCATATCATCTCTACCACGATAACAACCGTTGGCGGATTTATTCCCCTGCTATTGTTTACCGAAGGGCAGTTCTGGCCACCTTTGGCTGTGGTCATTGCCGGTGGAGTCGGTTTTTCCATCATCCTGTCAATGGTATTCACACCTTGCGCGTTTGCTTATCTCAGTCGTTTCAATCGGAAATTAAGAGTAACTCAATCCGCCACTGCCATTACTGAAGGAGGCGCACTATGAACACGATATATAAATTGACATTAATACTCTCGTCGCTGCTATTAAGTGCCTGTACGGTTGGCCCGGATTATGTAAAACCCGATAAGGCAACCTCAACTGACTGGGGCAGTCAGTCGGAACAATTACAATTTGTTTCAGACGACAATGCACTCCGTGCCTGGTGGGATCAGTTTGACGATCCTATGTTAACCAGCCTGATTAACCGGGCTATCGACAATAACCTCGATATTGAGATTGCCAGAACGCGTTTACTTGAGGCCAGGGCTGGTCGTAAACGCGCCAGATCTTTCTCATTGCCACAAATCAACAGTTCTGCAAGTTACCAGCGTCTTTCCTTGAGTCAGGAAACGGATTCTGCAGAATCAGGACTAAACCAGGCTGGCTTGATTGAGCGGCAAAGCAATCTTTATGAGGTCGGTTTTGATGCCAGTTTTGAGATAGACATCTTTGGCGGAAACCGACGTCGGGTTGAAGCAGCAAGTGCGCGTATTGATGCTGCTGAGGAAGGAATACGAGAAGTTCAAACAGCTATTGTTGCCGAGGTGGGTCGGGCATATATGGAAATACGCGGTGTTCAATTTGAGCGCCATGTCCTCAATACAAATCTTGAACTGCAGAATGAGACGCTGCGCATCACAGAACAGAATAAACAGGCCGGCCTTGCCAATGCGCTGGACGTATCACGGGCCCGGGCGCAGGTTGAGGCGACAGCAGCACGTATCCCGGAACTCGATGCGAGAATAGAAGCAAACAGTTATGCGATTGCCTTGTTAACCGGTGAACTACCTGACGCCTGGCTGGAGCCTTTGAAAGAGGTTCAAAGCATTGCCGGTTTACCGGAGATCATCCCTGCTGGTTTACCAATAGAACTGCTTCGACGACGACCTGACATTCGTCGTACTGAGAGAGAACTGGCTGCTTCCAATGCCGATGTCGGTGTCGCAATCTCTGATCTTTACCCGAAGTTTTTTCTATCTGGTCTTGGTGCCTTGCAATCGAATAGTACAGGTTCGTTGTTCAGTTCTTCGGCTTTTGCTTTCGGCATAGGTCCGGCGATCAGTCTGCCGATTTTTCAGGGAGGCAGGATCAGAGCCAATATCGAAGGTAAAAAAGCTGTTCGTAGCCGCGCCGAACTGATTTATGAAAAAAGCATCCTCACCGCGCTGAGTGAAGTAGAAACCAACCTGAGTAGTTACGGCAGACAAAAGCAAGCACTGGCTACACTGGAAAAATCTGTCGAAGCAGCACGAACTGCGGCAGTTCTGGCGCGCAAGCTTTATCAGGATGGACTGGGGCAGTTTCTGGATGTACTGGATGCCGAAAGAGAACTACGTAATCTGGAAAATGAGTTAGCCCGACAAAGAACTTCTACGGCAGTCACACTTATCGCCTTGTTCAAATCACTCGGTGGTGGGTGGAGTGAATCTGAAGACAATCTGACTTAGTAAAGGAGTAAACGATGAAATTCATATCTTTAGTATTAATGCTCAGCCTGATGACGGTATACGCTTTTGCTAACCAGCCGGAGGAAATCGAGGGTGTATGGCTCAATGCAAAAGGGGATGGCCTGATTGAATTCAATATTAATGAAGGGCTACTGAGCGGCACGATTATTGGCAGTCCATTGCCCGAAGACCGACTGAGAAAGGATGGAAATAATCCCGATCCGGCCTTAAGAGACCGCTTGCTTCAGGGAATTACCATTCTGAACGACTTCAGTTACGTTGGTGCCAGGCGCTGGCAGGGCGGCACCATCTACGATCCGAATAATGGTAAGACCTATAACTGCAATATTACGCTGATTGCTGACGATACCATCGAGGTCAGGGGCTATGTCGGGATATCCCTGTTTGGCAGAACCGAGGTCTGGCAGCGTCAGTAGCGTTTTACGATCCCGGATGGCTTTAAGCTGAAGAAAAAAAGGACTATGATTTAGATATATACATAAAGTCATTCGAGGTAATGTTTTATGTCGCAAACAGATACTGAACATCATACTGTTAATCGTGAAGACGACGATGCAGGACCCGGCATCCCCGAGGTCAACGCGCTCTCATTTTCTGATTTACAGCAGTGCCTGAGTCAAGGGGTTGCTGATTTCCGCAGCGCTCCATTTTTCGGACTGTTTTTCGGCGGTGTTTTCGCCTTTGGCGGGATATTTATAGTAGAAATGCTTTATGCCACCGAAAGGGGCTGGATGATTTATCCAATGATGGTCGGTTTTCCGTTGATAGGGCCATTTGCGGCCGTTGGTCTTTATGAGGTGAGCCGTCGCCTGGCAGAAAAACAACCCTTACGCTGGAATGAAATACTCACTGTTGTCAGCAGGCAGAGAAATCGTGAATTGCCCTGGATGGCTTTTGTCGTTTTATTCATATTCTGGATATGGATGTACCAGGTGCGATTACTCATCGCTATCATACTGGGCCGGATGTCGTTCACATCATTTAGCAATTTTTTCGACATTATTACCACCACACCGGAAGGCTGGATGTTTATCATTTTTGGCCATATTGTCGGTGCTTGCTTCGCTTTGTTTCTTTTTTCGATTACTGTTGTTTCGTTACCGTTGCTGTTGGACAGTGAACTGGATTTCATTTCGGCGATGATCACCAGCGTGAAAACCGTATTGAAAAGTCCAATTGTGATGCTTTCCTGGGGTGTGTTTGTGACGTTATTAGTATTGGCTTCATTCATTCCAATGTTCCTGGGACTGCTGTTTGTGCTACCGATCCTGGGTCATACTACCTGGCATATCTATAAAAAAGCGGTAGTGGCGTAATTGTTCTGAACTAAACCCGGTAGTTCCTATCTTACGGATTTTGGTATTTAGTTCTTTAGATTAATGAAGTCGCACACAAAGATATTACTCCCTGTATTATGCGTGCTGGTTTTGTCGGCATGTACAACTTCGTTTTATTACAATCGTCTCGACTGGCTGATTCCATGGTATGTCGATGACTACATCGACCTTTCTTCTGAACAAAAACAAAGCCTCAAGGTTAAACTTGAACCCTATCTAAACTGGCATCGCCAGGAAGAATTAAACAATTACATCAATTTACTTCAGCGTATTAAAGGCGATATAGCAACGCCAGTCGATGCGACGACGGTTCAGTCCTGGGTGCAGGAAGTAAGACTGGCAGAGCAGCGTATCAAGCTCAATTTTCTAGCCCTTGCACTTGAGTTAAGTGACACAATCGATGATGCACAGATGCAGGAATTCATTAACAACCTCTGGAAGCGACAGCAGGAACTGGAACAGGAATATTTGCTGCGCACAGATCTTGAGTATACAGAAGACAGTTATGAACGTTTGCTGAAATATGTCAGCCGCTTTATGGGTAAACTCTCTGATGCACAGGATAAAAGGCTTTACCAGGCTGCATCAGAACTCCAGCGTCTGGATCGTGCCTGGCTGGCAGACAGAGAGGCATGGTTGGATAAAATGATGCCTTACCTTAAACGCGAACCCGGCTGGCAACAGGAAATCAAGCTGGTATTCACGGAAAGAGAGGAATATAGAACAGCAGCCTACCAGACGACTGTCGTGCATAATCTTGAAAGCGTCAGCCGCGCTATCGCAGACGTTATGAACCAGCGCAATGACAGTCAGGATAAAAAGCTCAACAGAAAACTTGATGAGTTGATTAAAGACCTGGAGCAGTTGAACAGACAACTGCAAGCGCCGACAGAAGCACCGCGATTGTTGTAATTCACCACGCCAGGTAGCAAAAAGTCTTTTATTTTTGCTGTTTTGCAAGATCCAGCCAGCAATATTTCACGTTAATTTCACGTCAAATTGATCGCTGTTTCACGCCTGAGATTTAAAATTGTTGAACTGAAATTACAAGGACCAACCATGAACGCATCGAATGCGATTATCAATATTACCAACCTGAGGCTTCGCACATTCATCGGGTTCAATCCTGAAGAACGTGAAAAAAAACAGGATGTCGTCATTAATATAGAAATTAAATATGCAATTAACGACTCTGTATTGAATGACAATGTTGAACAGGCACTAAACTACAAGGTCATCACCAAACAGGTTATTAAACATGTTGAAGAAGGTCAGTTTCTGTTACTGGAGAAACTGGTTGCCGAGGTACTTGATATTTGCAGTAATCACTCTTCGGTAAAACATGCCCGCGTCACTATCGACAAGCCACATGCACTGCGGTTTGCAGATTCCGTTTCACTGACACTTGAATACGAAGCAGATACAACAATTAACCTGAGTCTGTTGGAGAAAGCCTCATGAATATCAATCCGATTTATCTGAATGACCGAGTTATCAATGAAGAAAATGAACTAAGCCAGGAAGCGCTTCTGGTTCGAAACACGCTTATAAAGCATGGTCTCGAAACACCAATGATCGATACCGGTCTTAGCCAGGAGCAAAAATACGTTCGTATAAAGGAATTAATGACTGAAGTCGTTGAAACGCTGGGCCTCGACCTTACTGATGACAGTTTAAACGAAACACCACATCGCATTGCCAAGATGTATGTGCACGAGATTTTTTCCGGACTGGATTATCAACAGTTTCCGAAGTTGTCCCTGATTGATAACAAGATGGGTGCCAATGAAATGGTTAAGATTCGTGATATCGATTTGACCAGTACCTGTGAGCATCATTTCGTTACTATCGACGGCGTTGCCAAGGTAGCTTATATCCCTGATCAAAAAATCATTGGGCTATCCAAGATTAATCGCGTCGTAAGGTTTTTTGGGCAGCGTCCCCAGGTACAGGAGCGCCTGACTCGTCAGATCCTGGTTGCGCTGCAGGCTCTGCTTGAGACGGAAAACGTGGCTGTCAGTATCGATGCCACGCACTATTGTGTTAAGTCCCGCGGAGTGCAGGATACCAATTCACAAACCAGCACGACTGCACTGGGCGGCTGTTTCAAGGAAAATATTCACACACGGGCTGAATTCCTGAACCCATGACCCGCGAGCCTGTCCTCATCACCGGGGTTGGCAAACGGCTTGGTTTACATCTTGCCAACACGTTTTTGGAACGTGATATACCGGTTATTGGTACTTACCGTACTTTCCGAGATAGCCTTGCGGAACTGGAAGACAAAGGGGCGCATCTGATTCAATGTGATTTTTATGATGCCAAACAGGTAGACGAATTAATTACCGTAACCGGTAATGATTACAGTGGCATCAGGGCTTTGATTCATAATGCGTCTGACTGGCTACCTGACGATGCAGAGTTATCACCATCTGAAATACTACAGCGCATGATGCAAGTGCATGTACAGGTGCCATACCAGTTAAACCAGGCATTGACGCCATCTTTAATGAATAGTCACTCTGAGTTTACTGACATTATCCATGTTGGTGATTTTGTCAGTAGTAAAGGCAGTAAGAAACATATCGCATACGCTGCCAGTAAAGCGGCTCAGGACAATCTCACTCTTTCCTTTGCAGCAAAGCTGGCTCCCAAGGTTAAGGTTAATAGCGTCGCACCGGCCTTGATGCTATTTAACGAGAGTGACGATGAAGCCTACAGGCAGAAGACACTGAAAAAAAGTCTGCTGGCGAGGGAAGGTGGTTACACTGAATTCCAACAGGCTGTCGATTATCTCATGGAAAGTGAATATATAACGGGCCGTATTTTGCCGCTTGATGGTGGTCGGCACTTGAAATAACGTTGAATTCAAGACAACGTTACTGATTTTCAAAGCGTTCAACCATAAAATCAATAAACACCCTGACTTTAGGCGCCATATATCGCTGTTTTGGATATAGCGCATAGAGTGGTGTTTCAGCCGGAATAGCAGTGTAATCGCATAAAAATTCCTGCAATGTGCCTTCCTTTAATTCACAACCCACCAGCCATTCCGGTACCAGGATAATGCCGTGTCCCTCGGTTGCAGCCGCTACTAGTGATTCACCATCGTTGGCATACAGGTTACCCTTAACGCGAACCTCTGAAACACGGCCCTGCTTATTTTTAAATTTCCAGACGTTACTGCCCGGGTTAGAACGAAAGGTCAGGCAGTTATGTGCTTCGAGTTCTTCAGGTGTTTGCGGGCAAGCTTTCGCTTTGAGATAACGTTTGTTGGCACAGAGAATGCGTTTGCCTGAGCCGACCTTGCGTGCCACCAGGCTGGAATCACCCAGCGTGCCCAGGCGGACGGTCAAGTCAATACGATGTTCTATCATGTCCATGACCTGGTCTGAGGCAAGCAAGACGATTTGCACCGCGGGATACTGTTTCTGGAATTCGATCAGGATGGGCACGATATGCCGTCGACTTAAACTACCGGGCACATTCAATCGCAAAATACCGCTGGGCGTACCGTCAAGCTGAGAGACGGCAAGTTTGGCTTCATCAACATCGTTGACGATGCGCGCAGCGCGTTCATAATATGTTTCACCTGCCTCGGTAAGGCTTAACTTTCGGGTCGATCGCTGGAATAGCCTTACCCCGAGTTCTTTCTCCAGGTCATTGATTTGTCTGGAAATAGAAGAGGGCGCCATATCCAGCTGGCGGCCAGCCTCGGAAAAGCTGCCCGCTTCAACCACCCGCGCAAATATGCGTAATCCTGCCAGTGATTCCATAAATCCATTTTTGCATATTTTGCATAAGTGTTTAATAGATTTTACTGTTTTTCACAAAAAAGATTTCTCCTATGATTTGCACCATCAACTTACGGGAGAAATCAAAATGATTGATTTATATTTTTGGACAACGCCGAACGGCTTCAAGATTCTACAGTTTCTGGAAGAGAGTGGGCTGGATTACCGCGCCATTCCGATCAATATCGGCAAGGGTGAACAGTTTGATCCTGAATTCTTAAAGGTATCACCGAACAACAAGATACCGGCGATCGTGGATCACAATCCTGCAGAAGGTGCGGGACCGCTAACCATTTTCGAATCCGGGGCTATCCTGTTGTACCTCGCTGAAAAAACCGGTCAGTTTATTCCTGCTGATCTGGAAGGGCGTTCCGAAGTCTTGCAGTGGCTGTTCTGGCAGATGGCCGGTCTCGGCCCTATGGCTGGCCAGGTCTCTCACTTTAAACATACCGCTAGCGAGCAGGTGCCTTATGCGATTAAGCGTTATCAAGATGAAACAACCCGTTTGTATAACGTGCTTGAAAATCAACTTGCGGGTAAGGACTACATTGCCGGTGAGTTATCAATCGCTGATATGGCGGCTTATCCATGGATAGTGATCTCTGAACGCCTCGGGCAGGATTTGAATGATTATCCCAACGTCCAGAGCTGGGTTGAACGGATTAAATCCCGACCTGCCACGGCGGCGGCGTATGAGATTGGCCAATCTGTCGCAAATAGAAATCGTGCAGCCTGACCAGGAGAGCAGAGATGAACTCATTTGAACAAACAGAATTGCAACATGCATGTTTTG
>CAJIBF010000090.1_pt1 | contig 35403 bp, 42 predicted proteins | sample 9199291 | NCBI WGS metagenome assembly CAJIBF01 (sample SAMEA7708293, study PRJEB35096) | sediment metagenome | biome: marine neritic benthic zone biome [ENVO:01000025]; feature: sediment [ENVO:00002007]; material: shallow marine sediment [ENVO:03000034] sea grass bed [ENVO_01000059] ...
CCTCGGCAGTGCCTATACACAGCGGTTGATCGATCGTGACGGCAGTATGCGTAGTGGTATTGCCTTTCCCGTTGCCGGGATACTTATATTAGGTTTGCTCTACCTGTTTACGCTGGATGCGTTGTTTGCACTGCTGCAACATCTGCCGTTTCTGTTGCGCATGCTAGTCAGTGTGCTGTTGATTGCGCCGCTCGCGTTTTGCATGGGTATGCCATTTCCGAAAGGCCTGGCGCAACTGGGTAAACATGCGCCAGCATTAATGGGCTGGGCCTGGGGCATCAATGGCTGTGCCTCCGTGATCAGTGCCGTGCTGGCCAGCCTGATTGCGATTCATTACGGCTTCAGCAGCGTTATCCTGCTGGCACTGTTGCTGTATGCGATTGCCGCCGTCAGTTTCCCACGGCCGTTTAGCGCACAGTTGCCTTGAACATAGTTGGTAGATTCTGTATTTATCGTCGCTTGTTGGAATATTCCCTGTATTCAATAAATAAGGATCGGTAGACTCCCGGCATGGAAATTAACAACATTCTTATTGTGCTCGGTACCCTTTGGCCGCTGCCTGGAGTATGTCTGGCAATATACGTTGCTTTTCTCTTGCCGGGCCGGAAGCGCTGGCTGATGTTATTTGCGGGACCGGCGTTAGTGATATTGCCCTGTGTTATCTTTGCGGAGCAGCTAGCCTATAACGGTAATATGCTGTTCGTTGCGCTGATGGCGATAGTGCTGATCTTTTTTATCTTTTATTACCCGACACTCATATTTATTGGTGTCATGTATCTCATCAAGGCGAGGAACGAGCCCAGGGGCAGTTAAACCTAATTCTGTTTTCGTTGTTCCTTTGCCGCCTGTCTGAGTTGTTTGATCTTGTCGTTGATCTGTTTGTTGTCCGGAAACAGTTTCTTTAAGGTTTGCAGGTGGCCAATTGCCTCCCGGTACTTGCCATTCTGTGCAGACTGTCGGGCCATACCAGCATAGGCCTGAGCGATACGGCGCATACCTTCTTTCGCCTGTTGATTATCAGGGTCCTCGGCCAGCACCTGTTTTAGTTTTTCATAGGCGTTATTGCCGGCCGGCTTTGAGAGCCGCCTGGCTTCAATGTCTTCCTTTGCCGCCGTTAACAGGCTTTCGATCTTACTTTCCGGTGGCTCTGGCTCTGGTATAGGTTCGGGTTCTTCCTGAACAGGCTCGGCTTCAACCGGAGGCTGTTGTTCCTGGATATCTGTTGGGGATTCTGCCGGCGGTGGTACTACAGTAGACGGTTCCGTTTGTTCAGGTGTTGCTTCCTGTTGTTTTTTATCCTCGCCAAACAGTATGGCTAATAGCAATAAGACGCCGAAGACGATGGCTACCGTTTTAAATATTCGTTTCAGGCAGCCCGGTTTTTTCTTTGCCTGTTCGATTGCATCCAGTACCTCGGTACCGGCGACGGTTTCTGCATTTGGATCGACAACGGGGGGCGGTTCTATGGCGGTCGGTTCACTGATGGTTTCGATATCCAATGTATCTCGCCACTCGGCAATGGTTTGTGGACGGTCTTCGATCCTGAAGGCAATGGCGTGATCAATCGCCGCTAACAGGCGTTCTGAATAATTGTCTCTCGCGATCTCGATGGCCGGTACATTGGTATCCTTACTGGTTTTCAGTATCGCGTTGCTTCTGTCCACGGCATCATGCGGCGTCATACCGGTGACGGCGCGGTACAGGGTGGCACCCAGCGAATAGATATCAGTCCACTGACCCTGTTCATCACTCTTGCTGAAGTACTGCTCGAACGGTGCATAACCCGGTGAGACCAGCGTTGTTAATGTTTTTGTTTCTTCACCCAGGGCATGCCGTGCTGAACCGAAATCCAGCAGCACCGGGCTGCCATCCTTGCGGATAAAAATATTGCCGGGCTTGATATCACGATGGATAAATCCGGCCGCATGTATCACCTCGAGGCCGCCAAGGATCGGGATCAGAATTTTCATGATCTCGGTCTCGTCCAGGGTTTTCTTGCCTGCCAGCTTGTCCTGCAGGCTTTCTCCCTCTTCATATTCCATGACCATGTAGGCGGTATTATTTTCTTCCGTGACCGACAACACATGCACAATATTGGGGTGCTTGAATTTTGACAGCGTGCGCGCCTCGGTGATGAAGCGGTCCAGTCCCCATGAGTAGTGCTCGCTGTGATTTTCCGATACCGGATGCACCGAGGCGTCGCCCTCCCTGACGGCGAGTTCGATCGGCAGGTATTCCTTGATGGCGACGAATTTCTCCAGGTTGGGATCAAATGCCAGGTAGGTGATACCAAAGCCGCCCTGGCCAAGGATATCCCTGATCTCATACCAGTGGATTTTATGGCCGGGTTTCAGCGAGTTGCGGTGAATTTTGGCTGACATTAGTTAATTAACGCGTTCATCCTGTTCCAGTTGACATCCTATGGCCTTGCCTTGATCCAAATCAAATCTTTTGACTCAACTCTTACAGTAAACGGCCGCTAATACGCCTGAAGCCGTATTTTGTTTAGAAAGTCTCAGGATACGGAAATAATGCTATTTAACAGGGATCTGAATAATGCGTAAAAATCTGCCAATCACTAATAAAAATAATGATTACGATGCTTCACAGCGCATCGTTTCAACGACCGATGAGAAGGGTCGAATTACCTATATTAACCAGGATTTTATCGACATCAGCGGTTTTTCCAAAGATGAGTTGATGGGCAAGGCGCATAATATCGTGCGCCATCCGGATATGCCGCCAGCCGCGTACGAGGATATGTGGCAAACAATCCAGCAAGGCAAGCCGTGGATGGGTATCGTCAAGAACCGCTGTAATAACGGTGACCATTACTGGGTCGATGCATTTGTTACCCCGATATTTGAAGGCGAACAGATTACCGGTTACCAATCGGTGCGCATCAAGCCGGACGCCGGTCATGTCAAAGCAGCAGAAAAACTCTATGACAGCATTATGTCCGGAAAGAAGCTGGGTTCGTGGATGAGCTATCTGCCCAAGCTTAACCTGATGGGCAAGATGGTATGCAGCTCTGTTGTTTCTGTTTTAGTTGGCATGATGGTCTTTTATTTATTGCAATCACTCGCCGTTATCGAATCGGCTGCAGTTGTCTTTGCGGTAGCCTGTGCCGTGATATTGTTGAGTAATGTACTACTGGCCGGTTTTGTTGCCCGTCCCTGGCAGCAGGCCGCAAAAGATGCAGCAGATATATTCAAGAATGATATTGCCCAGACCGTCTATACCGGACGGCATGATGAACTCGGCCAGCTGCAGCTGCTTATACATATGCAGCAGTCCAAACTGGAAACGGTGATCTGGCGTATCAGCGACGCGACCGACCAGTTAAAGACGTCGGTAGAGGATTCAATGGTGACGGTTTTGCAAACCCGCAAAAACATGGAAGCACAAAACCTTGAGATCGAACAGGTTGCGACCGCGATGAACGAGATGACGGCAACGGTAGGTGAGATCGCTCAGAACACCTCGAACACGGCAGGTGCGACACAGCATGCCGATGAACGCGTCAACTGCGGAAAAGATACGGTGGCCTCGACCATAGAACACATCAATGATCTGGCCAGACATGTTGAAAACGCCGTTGAGAAGATCAACGAACTCGCGCAGGACAGTAAACATATCGGCGGTATTGTTGATGTGATTACCGAGATAGCGGAACAGACCAACCTGCTGGCATTGAATGCGGCGATTGAGGCCGCCCGTGCCGGTGAACAGGGCCGCGGCTTTGCCGTCGTCGCCGACGAGGTGCGTACACTGGCCAGCCGTACCCAGTCTGCAACACAGGAGATTCATCAGATGATCAGCAAGCTGCAAGCGTCAGCCGAAACAGTGGTCGATGTGGTTCAGCATGGCCAGGACTCCGCGATCAAAGGTGTTGAAAAGGCCGCGAATGCCGGCGACATGTTGGATGAAATGACTGATGCCGTGAATACCATCACCCAAATGACAACACAGATTGCAACAGCTGCTGAAGAACAGAGCGCGGTATCGGAAGAGATCAATCGCAATATCATTTCCATCAGCAATCTGTCAGAGAATACCGTGGCCGGCGCACAATCGATTAACAAGGCCTCCATCGAGATCGACGAAGAGGCGATACGCCTTGGTAACATCGTTAAACAGTTCGGCATTAGTGCATAAGGCTTAATTATCCGCACAGCTATATCAGTGCTATATTGGATCACAGGGTGTGATCCAATATGCAAACCGTTCACTTTCGCTTTTACGAGGAGCTGAACGACTTTCTTCCTCCGAAAAGAAGAAAGCGTGATTTCAGTATCGACTGGCATGCGCAAAACTCGGTCAAGGATATGATCGAATCAGTCGGTGTGCCGCATACCGAGATTGATTTAATTCTCGTCAATGGTGAATCTGTTGATTTTGATTATATCGTTGCGCCCGACGATCGCATCAGTGTTTATCCGGTATTTGAAGCCTTTGATATCTCTCCGGTCACCCACCTGCGACCGAAACCGTTGCGGCAAACACGCTTCATACTCGATACCCATTTAGGCAAGCTGGCACGCTACCTGCGCCTGCTGGGTTTCGATACGCTTTATAAGAATCACTGTGACGATGCCGAACTGGCCGAGATATCTGCGACGGGTGACAAGCGCATCCTGTTAACGCGTGACCATGGTTTATTGAAACGAAAACAGGTGACGCACGGCTACTTTGTTCGTAACGATCAGCCTGAAGCCCAGGTGCGTGAGGTGATGAAGCGTTTTGATTTGTATGGATCGGCTGAGCCCTTTAAACGCTGCACACAGTGCAATGGCCTGGTTCGGGTGACTAATAAGGAAGAAGTATTAGAGCGGCTACCGCGCGGTGTCGCCGAGCGCTTCGATGAGTATTGGTTTTGCGATCAGTGCCAGCGTGTTTACTGGCAGGGAAGTCATTACGATCGCATGCAGCAGATGATTAAAACACTGTTATCACCAGTTGATTAATCGATAGTACAGGCACCTATCTTCATATGCGGTGCCTGTTTGCCTTCCGGCGACGCTTTGCTATAGCGATGTTCGACATAGCCTTCTTCATAGATGTATTCAAAGCGTAACGATTGCCGGTTCATGATGAATCTCCCGCCAAGACCTGCACATTCAAGTTGGCCGTCTGGATTAAAGCCTGTTTTACAGGCCATGCCATGCGTCTTGCCAGGTTCATTCACGAACCAGCGGGAGCCGATGTGTTTTGTATCGCCTTCGCCGAGTTGCCTGACCAGATAAACGGATTCATTGGCTGATGCACCGCTATTCCACTGCTTTGATTGTGAGTTATAGATAAAGCCCGCGATTTGTGTTGCCAAGCATGTATAGGACTCGGCCTTTACCGTGCCGGGTATAGCGGCGATCAAAAAGATAAAACTATAAACGAGTTGTTTCATTGCAGACACATATTAAATGAAGTTGATAAGCGTTAAGGTAGTCTATTATGTTTCATAGTGAAACCGCTAAAGAATAATACGCAATGCTTGAAGCACTTGCCCTGATCGACTGGATTATTATTGGTAGCTATCTGGTCGGGCTGATACTGCTCAGTCTGTGGCTGTCGCGCGATCAGCACAGCCGTAGCGACTACTACGTGGCCGGACATCATACCGGACCGTGGCCGATCGCGATCTCGATCATGGCGACCCAGTGTTCGACCAATAGCATCCTCGGTGCGCCGGCCTTTGTTGCTTTTGCCGCAGGTGGTGGTCTGGTCTGGTTGCAGTATGAACTGGCTGTTCCGCTGGCGATGATCGTTATCATGGTGTTTCTGTTGCCACTGTTTCGTCAACTCGATCTGATCTCGGTTTACGATTACCTCGAGCGGCGTTTCGATCTGTCGACGCGTTTGTTGTTGAGTGGCCTGTTTCAATTATTGCGCGCATTCGCGACATCGGTGACCGTGTATAGCATTGCCATAGTGATTGAGCTGGTTACCGGACTTTCTTTTTTATGGTCGGTACTGTTACTTGGCGCGATCACCGTCATCTACGATGTGCTTGGCGGTATCCGCGCGGTTATCTATAGCGACGTGTTGCAGATGTCGATCCTGGTTGTGGTGCTGCTGCTATTACTGTTCATATTAATGAATGAGTTTGGCGGATTCTCAGCCATGCTGTCACAGTTTCCGGAAGAACGGCGGACGGCGCTTGATTTTGCGCATCACGGCCTCGGTGACGGACAGGACTTTGCCTTCTGGCCAATGTTGTTTGGTGGCCTGTTTTTATACGTGTCTTACTACGGTTGTGATCAGAGCCAGGTGCAGCGAGAACTCTGTTCGCGCAATGTCGATGACGGCAACCGGGCACTATGGTTGAACGGTCTGTTACGTTTTCCGGTGGTATTGGTGTATTGCCTGGTCGGTGTCGGTATCGCGGTTTACGTTATTAATCATCCCCAGTTTCTTCAGTCGTTACCCGGGGACAGCGAAGGTCCGAACTATAACCTGGCCGTACCGATGTTCATTATTCAGCAGTTGCCTGCCGGCCTGGTCGGGCTGGCGCTGGTGGCACTGTTTGCCGCGGCGATGTCATCATTGGATTCAGTCCTCAATTCATTAAGCGCGACGACGATGGAAGACTTCGTGCGCCGCTTTCATCGGCAGTCTTCCTGGTCCGATGCACGCGAGCTGATGTATTCACGTGGCCTGACGCTGGTCTGGGGCATCGTTACACTGTGGCTTTCATTTTATGTGGATGATATTGCCGAGACTGTACTGGTAGCGATCAACAAGATAGGTTCTTTGATCAATGGTCCGGTACTCGGAGTGTTTGCACTGGGCATCCTGACGCATCGCGCCCAGGGACGAGGCGCACGCATCGGCCTGCTGGCCGGCTTCCTTTTTAACCTTTACTGCTGGCAGTTCGTGCCGGAAATGTCGTGGCTCTGGTGGAACGTGTTTGGCTTCTTTATCACCTTTGCTATTGGCTATGGCGACAGTCTGTTGATGCATTCGAAGAAGATCGCGCTAAACGAAACCATCTGGTCGCGGCAGCGCTATGCCGAGTTCGGCTTTGAGGTGAACTGGGGTGTTCGATATGGACTGTTGCTTGCATGGTTTCTGTTATTGACCTGGCTGTTGAGCTGGTTTTAGCCACAGCCATAAATCTGCGCGATCGATCGCTTGTTGCTGTAGCGCGCTCGTCATGTAACAGAATACAGGAGTATTTTACTAATGAATTCATCCATTTCAGTCCGTTTATTGCAAAACTGGTGTAATATATAAAGAAGGGTGTCTTGAATAACTATTATTAGAAATAAGACGAGCTATGCCAGTCAAGATTGGTAAGTACGAAATTCTAGAGGAAATCGGCCGTGGCAATATGGGTGTGGTTTACTCCGCCTATGACCCGTTTAAAGACTCCACGGTAGCGATAAAACTCGCGCATTCGCAAAGCCTGAAGAAGCAGGAAACCCGCGACCGTTTTCGCAGGCTGTTCTTCAACGAGGCGCATGCCACCAGCGTGCTCAGTCATCCGAATATTCTCAAGGTCTATGATGCTAACATCGAGGATGATTTTTTCTACCTGGTGATGGAATATATCCATAAGGCGAATACGCTGGGAAAGTTTTGCAAGGCCGATTCACTATTGCCGATAAGAGACGTAGTCAGCATTATTTACCATTCGGCCAAGGCACTGGATTATGCACATCGGCAGGGCATCATCCACCGCGATGTTAAACCCAATAACCTGCTGCAAACGCAATCCAACAGTATCAAGATCGCTGATTTCAGCGTCGCGTTGATCAACCGTGATGACTACGACGAAACACATATCGGCGGACTCATGGGTTCACCACTGTATATGTCGCCGGAACAGATCACGGAAAAGGAAGTGTCTAATAACACCGATATCTTTTCACTGGGTGTGGTCATGTACGAAATGCTGACCGGCACCCATCCGTTCAGGTCTGACAACCTGAATGGTGTGATCACCAATATCACACTGGAACAGCCGCAACCGCTGTCTGATTTCAGAAGTGACATCCCGGATGCGTTGCAAGTGGTGCTGGATCGTATGCTTAGCAAGAGTGCCAAAGAGCGTTACAAGATGGGACTGGATGTGGCCGCAGACCTGGCGCGTGTTTTCAATAACCTCAGCAGAGTCGTGGATAACGAGGATGAAATGCGGCAGAAATTTGAAATGGTTCAGAAACTGGATTTTTTCAAGCACTTCACCGACGTTGATATCTGGGAGCTGATACGCACCTGCGACTGGAATACCTACAGCAAAGATGAATACATAATCCACGAGGGAGAATTCGACAGCTCTTTTTATATCATCGTTTCCGGTATGGTCAGTGTTGAAAAAAATGGACAAACTATCGACTACCTGCAACTAGGCAACTGCTTTGGTGAAATGGGTTACCTGACTAAAGAAAAAAGGACAGCCTCGGTTAAGGGCAATACCGATGTCTCGGTAATCAAGGTTAACCAGTCTACGCTGGATCGCGCTAACGAGGGCACCCAGCTGCGCTTCTTTAAAGTATTTGTAAAAACCCTGTCCGCCAGGCTGGCTGACACCACCAGCGCATTGACCAGTAACTGATAAGTTCTGTTAAAGTACTGGCATGTCGCCAATACGTTTTGCCTGCATGTTGAAGTTTCTATTTCCGCTCTTCATTTCCTTAAGTTTGAGTCCTGTGCTTTTCGCGCAAGCGGAGCCAGTCTCGGATGCGTGTGATGGTATCGTGTATTTCTACAAAGTCGGTTGTCCGCACTGTGCCCGTGCCGAGAGTTTCTTAAACGTGCTGGAGGCAAAGCACCCGCAGCTGCATATAAAACGTTATGACGTTGCCGATAAGGAAAAAGGCCTGCTGCTGTTTGTCGAATTTAATAATCAGTTTGAGATAGAGCAACCGGGAGTCCCGTTCATGGTGCTGTGTGGTGGCTATATCATCGGCTATGATTCGGATGCGACAACCGGCGAGCAGATCGAACGGGCGCTTGGTTTAATCGATGGCGTACCGATCACACCTGCAGCGGAAGAAACCTACCGGTTGCCATTACTTGGTGAGGTCGATGTTGAACAGTATGGCCTGCCGTTGTTAACCATCGGTATTGGTTTGATCGATGGATTTAACCCCTGTGCGATGTGGGTGCTGCTGTTCCTGCTGTCTCTGCTTATCAATTTGAAACAGCGCAAACGGATTATTATCGTTGCCGGCACCTTTGTGCTGGTCAGCGGACTGGTTTACTTTGCGTTTATGGCAGCCTGGCTGAACCTGTTTTTGATTATCGGCTTTTCGCGAATATTGCAGTTGATTGTCGGTCTACTGGCACTTGGCATAGGTTCTATCCATATCAAGGATTACTTTGCCTATAAAAAAGGGGTTTCACTGAGCATCCCCGAATCAAGCAAGCCCGGTCTGTATGCGCGCATGCGCGGCGTGATCTATGCGGAAAATCTATGGGCCAGCCTGGTAGCGGTAACGATCCTGGCTGTGCTGGTGAACCTGGTGGAACTGCTTTGTACTGCGGGACTGCCGGCCGTGTATACGCATATCCTTACCTCGCAGCAACTGGCCACGGCGCAGTACTATGCTTACCTGCTGTTATATAACCTGGCCTACATCTTTGATGATGCGCTGATGGTGTCTATTGTTGTGTTCACGCTGAGTCGAACAAAGATACAGGAAACGACCGGACGCATTCTGAAACTGATCAGCGGCCTCGTCATCGTTGTACTGGGTGTGGCGCTGTTGTTTTTTCCGGAGCTGCTTGTTTAGCAGTTATTCACTGTTTAATGCCGCCTGTGCTGCAGCCAGGCGTGCAACCGGCACTCGAAACGGCGAGCAGGAAACATAGTCGAGGCCGACACTGGCGAAGAATTTAATTGAAGCCGGATCGCCACCGTGCTCTCCACAAATACCGCATTTCAGTTTTTTCTTCGTTTGCCTGCCGCGGTCTACCGCAAGTTCCACCAGTTGACCGACACCGGTTATATCAAGTGACTTGAACGGATCGGTCTTATAGATGTGTTGTTCCAGGTAGTCCGGCATGAAGCTGCCAAAGTCGTCACGCGAAAAACCCAGTGTCATCTGCGTCAGGTCATTTGTGCCAAAACTGAAGAAGTCAGCGTGCGTTGCAATACTGTCAGCCGTTAACACGGCGCGCGGGATCTCGATCATGGTCCCGACAGGCACTTCGAGCTTGCCCGAGTATTTCTTCTCTTTTACAACCGCGGCTATGACGTCATTGATCTGTTCCCGCACTATGGAAAGCTCGATATCCTTGCCTACCAGCGGCACCATGATTTCCGGTTGCGAACGTATGCCGCGCTGACGCGTATTGATCGCGGCCTCGATGATAGCGCGTACCTGCATTTCCAATATCTCCGGATAGGTAATGGTCAGGCGACAACCGCGATGTCCCAGCATCGGATTCGATTCGTGCAGCTGTTCGATACGATGGCGAAGTTCGGACAGAGACAGTCCGGATTGAACGGCGAGTTGCTGTTGACTCAGTTTGTCATTTGGCAGGAATTCATGCAGCGGCGGATCAATTAAACGGATGGTGACGGGCAGACCGCTCATGGCGCTAAACAGTCCTTCGAAATCACGGCGCTGGTAAGGTAACAGTTTCTTCAGCGCCTTTCGTCTTTGTGCTTCCGTTTCGGCGAGGATCATTTCGCGCATAACCAGTATGCGCTTGTCGCCGAAGAACATATGCTCGGTGCGACACAGGCCGATACCCTTGGCACCAAACTCACGCGCCAGTTTTGCGTCCTTCGGCGAGTCGGCATTGGCGCGCACAACAAGCTTGCTGGCCTTGTCGACCCATTTCATTAAGGTCTTTAATTCTTTCGAAAATCCTGCCGTGCGTTTTGGCACATCGCCACGCATGACTTCACCGCTGGTGCCGTCGATACTCAATATATCCTTCTGCGTGATCCTGGTGCCATTGATCATTAATGTTTTGGTTTTTTCGTTTATCTCTACTTCTGAAGCACCGGTCACACAGCATTTACCCCAACCGCGTGCCACGACGGCGGCATGGCTTGTGGTACCACCGGTTGAGGTCAGGATACCTTGTGCCACCTGCATGCCTTCAATGGCCTCGGGACTGGTTTCATGCTGAACCAGTATGACCTTGATACCATCCTTGCTGCGGGCGACAGCCTCATCGGCATCGAATACCGGCATGCCACTGGCTGCACCGGGTGAGGCGGCCAGGCCGGTTGTCAGTACATCGTGTTTTTCCTTTTCAATGAACGAGGGCAGCAGGCACTGGGTAATGTCATCGGCCGGGATACGTAGCATGGCCTGTTTTTGAGTGATTAATCTTTCAGCAACCATGTCTACTGCCAGCTTTACTGCAGCTAAGCCGGTGCGTTTACCGCGCCGTGTTTGCAGCATATAAAGTTTGCCCTGTTCGATCGTGAACTCGATATCCTGCATATCCTTGTAATGTTTTTCCAGTTTGTTCTTCAGCGTGATTAGTTGTTTGTAAATAGCGGGCTGCCACTTTTTCATTTCGTCAATCGGTCGCGGCGTACGAATACCGGCAACCACGTCTTCGCCCTGGGCGTTAATAAGAAATTCACCGTAAAAACGATTCTTGCCGGTGGTCGGGTCGCGGGTGAAGGCGACACCGGTCGCTGATTGATCATCTTTATTGCCAAACACCATGGTTTGTACATTGACTGCGGTACCGCTCAGACCTTCGATCTTGTTTATGCGGCGATAACTTTTTGCGCGCGGATTATTCCAGCTGTGGAAGATGGCCTCGATACTCAGCATTAACTGCTGATAGGGGTCCTGTGGGAATGATTTTTTTGTGTGTTGTCTGTAAACGGCCTTGTACTCATCGATCAGCTCCTGCAAGCCGTCTGCATCCAAATCGATATCGCTGGCGGCCTTGTATTTTTTCTTGACGCGGGTAAAGGCCGTTTCGAAGTGCTTATGATCAACGCCCATGACGACATCGCCAAACATATTGATCAGGCGTCGATAGGAATCAAATGTGAAGCGTGGGTCCTGGCCCTGCTGGCGCAGGTTTTCCACGACCTCGTCGTTCATGCCGAGATTAAGGATGGTGTCCATCATGCCGGGCATGCTGGCGGCGGCACCACTGCGAACCGACAGTAGCAGCGGTTCGTTCGAATCACCAAAGCTTTTTCCGGTTTCTTTCTCCAGCGTCTTGATCTGTTTTTTTATTGCCGATAGCAATTTATCGGATAGTTTTTCTCCCTGTTCGAAAAATTCGGTACAGCACAGGGTGCTGATAGTAAACCCGGGCGGTACCGGTAAGCCGATGCGAGTCATCTCTGCCAGCTGTGCACCCTTACCGCCGAGCAGTTCGATGAGTTCACGACCGCCATCGCAGCGTGTTTGACCAAAATAGTAGACCTGTTGCGCTTTAGCCATGGCTAAAAAGACCTCTGTATTCGTGCAATATTTGGAAGTGTAGCCGCTGATTTGGACACATATTAAAGACTAGCACAGCAAGATGAAACTTAAGAGATAGTATGTCATCGGATTGTCACAATCTGCTATTATAGCGAATGGGCGGAGGGTATTTGTTTCACTTGAGAATTCAATCTGAACGATATCTCTCATTAATAAATAATTACAAGGTAAATTGATGAGTGATGTAACAACATGGGCCGTGCTTAGCGACGGTCGTTATATTCGTGTACTTTTTAATAAAGGTGCAGGCAACACGCTGCTGACCCTGAAGGCCGATGACTCACAGGCGCTGGCAGACCTGAGTTACGAGGTGGTAAGAGGCGTTAAGCCAGGCGCTATCGACGGCACCGCTTCAAAGACCAAGAGCGACATGCAATTGCTCGCCGATTTTCTTGCGCAACAGTTGGCTGAGTCTGAATATGACCGGCTGATACTCGTGGCACCGCAGGCTACTCTGGACGAACTAAAGCAGGAACTGAGCGATGAGGTAAAGCAGGTTATTGCAGGCGAACTTGCTAAAGATCTGCTGGCAAGTTCCATCGACGAAATCGAACAGCTGCTTTCAGAACAGCTGATGACGGGCACGGGATAATTGATATGGCTCGCCTGATCCCCCGCAAAAAGATTAAGAACGGTACCGAACGTATGTTTGGCAGCATACTTCGCGTTTATTATGACGGTTACTGGATCAGAAGCTATCACCTTAATAACGACAGCTATGCTGACAAGAAGATGATGATCGATCAGCTTACCCGTCGTGTTTTTCACCATCTTGAACCCGGTATCAATACACCCAGTCATCGTCTGGATGAGATACGCGAGGTCTTTGAAGCCGAGGAAGACACTGCCAGAAAACGTGTTAAAGGTGCGATGCTGGCAGGCGCCTTGCTGAATAGAGGCAGGCATATACTCACTGTTGTCGTTGAGCTAGAGGAGGCCGGCGTCAAGATGGATTCCAGCAACCCGCTGTTACGTGAATGTGGTCAGTGTTTTATGGAGGCATTGTCACTCGGCAAGAATATCAGGTTGGCTGACGGTGGCGAGGGTGTCGATGAGTTATGGGGTGAACCATTCAAGGCATTTTCAATGCCGATAGAAGACTACTTCTCGACACGATATATCAAGATCGCACAAACAATGTATGAGATCGATACTGTGGCCGAACATACCTTGAAGATCATTGCGAAGTTCGATGTTTATCAGGACATGAAAGTCAGGATGACCGAACTGGCGGAGTTTACCAAGGAAGCCTGCGAGACGATTCGAAATGACACATCGATCTTTGAAGTATGGCCGCGCTATATTGCAGCGAAAGAGGAATACCAGGACCATATTTACCATATACTGGAGAACCGCGACCGCAAGGATTATGCACCGGGCCTGGACCAGTATCGCTCAGTACTGGAAGCCTATCGTCTGCTCGAAGATGGCGGCAAGATTCTCTCCAAGCTAGCTACATTGCGTGTGCCACTGCCGAAAAGTGTCAGCGACTACTGTAAGCGCTGTGACGAATTCCTGGAGACTTGCTAGTCTAAAACCTTTTTCTGCAAATGCGTGTAAATCTATTTGCGCGCGATATAGACCGTACAGGCTGAGTCGCTCTCCGAGTAAGGATTAGGAAAACTGACAACCTGCGCACTCACAGTCTGAAATACGTCGTTCAATACCTGCATAAAATCATGATCAGGCGGATCGTTGGACCAAAGACCAAACACACCGTTCGGCAGCAGTTTTGCAGCCACCGTCTCGAGACCTGCACGGGTATAAAAGTGTGCATTGTCTTTATTTAAAGTGTGAGTAGGCGAATGATCAATATCAACAAGAATGGCATGCACACACTGCCCAGGTAACAGAGCATCAAAACCACCGTCTTTATCATCGGCAATTTTAAAAAAATCTTCCTGAATGAACTGGCAGCGAGGGTCATCGGTCAGTGCTTTACCCAGCGGTACCATTCCATGGATGTGCCAGTCGATAACGGGTTGCATAAACTCGAATACTCGCAGACGTCGAACGGCTTCATTTTCAAGCACGGCAGCGGCTGTATATCCAAGGCCCAGTCCGCCAACGACGATGTCGAGTTCATGCTCGTGTTGGGCTTCCTTGAGTTCGGCGAGACCAAGTATGGCAAGCTGTCTTTCTGATTCGGTAAACAGGCTCGACATCAGAAACTCTTCACCGAGTTTCACTTCGTAGATTAATTGATTATTTGCTTTTGGTTCCGTGCGGCGGCGCAGACTGATTGCGCCAAGCGGTGTCGGTTGGTAGTCGAGTTCTTCAAACACTATCGTCATTCCATTGACAACAGGTTTAATTCTTAACTAGAGGCATAAAATCAGTGCTGTTGCAGATCGGCCGCGCCTATCTTGATGCTGCCGTCTTTCTCATAGGTCTTGTTTTCAATCAGGCCACGGGCTGCATTTTCAAGTTGCGCACGGTAACGTTTGACGGTTTCCATCGGTGATTCAGACAACTCTTCAAAACAGCGGGCAATATCCGAATATTCAATTTTGCAGGATACGCGATTGCCCCCGACCTGGGCAGCAATGGTCACGACTTCAGTTACCGGGTTCCAGCAATGCAGTCCCGGGAACTGTATTCTGCCGTCGTTGGGTTTTTTCTTTTTATGAACAATGACATTCATAATCTCTTCTCTCCACTGTTATTGTGCCAGCTCGGCGCTGCGGTTTTTGCTTTTGGCACGTTTAGGTTTAAATGAGTTTGAACGTTTGTTCTTGCTCGTCGAGGCAGATTTGCCGCCGAACTTGGGTCCCCGGCGCGAATTGCGACTGTTTGGCCTGGCCGACTTGACCTTGATCTGTTCGGGTAATGCATGCTGCGGTTCGAAATCATCGACCTCAGTGCGATCTATCTTGCACTTAATGAGTTTCTCTATGTCGATCAGCTGTTTAATTTCATCGGCACTGACCAGGGATATGGCATTACCGTTGGCACCGGCACGACCTGTGCGACCGATGCGATGGACGTAATCTTCCGGGGTGCTCGGCAGATCGTAATTCACCACATGTGAGAGTTGATCAATGTCGAGACCACGAGCGGCGATGTCTGTTGCTACCAGTACCTGGATCTTGTTGCGCTTGAAATTGGTCAGCGTGCGTGTGCGTTGTCCCTGTGTCTTGTTGCCGTGGATCGCAGCCGCATTGATATTGTCTCGCGACAAGCGCTTCACCAGCTTATCGGAACCGTGCCGGGTACGACTGAACACCAGTACCTGGAACCAGTTTTCCGTACGAATAAGGTGGCTCAACAATTCCGGTTTACGTGACTTGTCTACCGGGTGTATGAGTTGCGAAATCATCTCTACGGTCGAGTTACGGGGGGCCACATCGATTTCGATAGGAGTCTGGATAATGCCCTTGGCCAGTTGTCGTATCTCTTTAGAAAATGTCGCTGAAAACATCATGTTCTGTCTTTCTTCAGGCAGCAATTTCATGATTTTTTTAATGTCCGGCATAAAGCCCATGTCCAGCATGCGATCGGCTTCATCGAGTACCAGCACTTCGATATGTTCGAAGCGTACGGCATTGTTCTGATATAAATCGAGCAGCCTGCCTGGTGTTGCTACCAGGATGTCGACGCCGCGGCGCAGTTTTGAAATCTGCGGACCAATCTTGACTCCACCGAACACAGCAGCCGATTGCAAATGCAGATACTTGCCATAGGTCAGCACATTTTCCTGTACCTGTGCGGCCAGTTCGCGGGTAGGCGTTATGATCAATGCGCGCGGGTGTTTTTTTCTCTTTTTCGATTCGCCTTTGGACAGCTGTTGAAGAATAGGCAGGGTAAAGCCAGCAGTTTTGCCGGTTCCGGTTTGCGCTGCGCCCATAACGTCTTTACCAGTGAAAATTGCAGGTATGGCGGCCGCCTGAATTGGCGTCGGTGCAGTATAGCCGGTCGCGCGCACAGCGCGCAAAATAGGTTCGGAGAGTCCGAGTGATTCAAAAGTCATTTTTATATTCCAATTGTTAGCCTTGCATAATGCTGAGGCTTAGTTATAGATGGCCAGATTAAAATCGCGGAGCGTATAAACACCTGCTCGGGATCTTGCCGGGCAAAATAACGTGACAGGTTGTTACAAACGCTTTATGAGGTTCTTCGAGGGCTTGATCGCTGCAAGACCATCAGGGTTCGCGCTTTGAGGCGCTATGCCAGAGAACCGATTCCGGGACAAATATTGCCGTTCCGTGTACGTTCAAGTACGTGCGGCATGCAGTAATTGGCTCTCTTGGAGGAGGGACAGCAGGACTCGAAAACGGTATTGCGATGACTGCAAACGAGGCAAACTAACAACTAGTGATGACGCCCTGGATATCTATTGATATCTCAGAAGCGCGTACCCTAACATAAAATCAAGAGGTTGTTTGGTTTTTTTCCGCTTCAGACTTTTTAGCTATACTTTGGGTGAGTCATCAAAAGCGCACATGGTCATGTGGTTGATAGAGCAGATTGCAGAAAAAAAGATTGCCGATGCGATAAAGGACGGGGAACTGGATAACCTGCCTGGCAGTGGTAAACCCTTATGCCTGGAAGATGACAGCATGGTACCGGAGGAGTTACGGACCGGTTATCGCCTGTTAAAAAACTCGGGTTTTCTTCCACGCGAGATCCATTTGCGTAATGAAATAACCAGTGTCGAGCAGTTAATCAATGAAGCGAGTTCTGCAGAAGAATCGGCACAGCTGAACAAGCGCATGCATTTCCTGATGATGCAGCTGAACCTGTCACACAAGCCCACTTCCGTCTGGAGCGAGGATTATTACGCAAACAAACTGCAGGCGAAGCAGATAAAACTAACATGACGGTATTAAAGGATCGTGAATGTGAAGCCTGTAGGCCCGGGGCGCCTCTGGCTACGCAGGAAGAAATCGATGCGATGTTGCCAGAAATTCCGGATTGGTCGATCATTGATGATGCTGGCATTAACAAACTCACACGAACTTATTCTTTCTCCAATTTTGCCGAGGCCCTGGCCTTTAGCGTCAAGCTTGGTGAAACAGCCGATGATGTTGGTCATCATCCTGTTATTGTCACTGAATGGGGCAGGGTGCAGGTCATCTTCTTTAGTAAGAAGATTAAGGGCTTGCATGCGACAGACTTTATTATGGCGGCGCGTACCGATGCGCTCTATGCAGCTTGAGTTCCAGTGTCTGAGCAACATCTAACACGACGCCGGTTTCTGCAGGCCGCAGCCGGTTTTTCCCTGTCCCCTTTACTTTCGTATCGATCGGCGCTGGCCGAATCGTTATTTGCATCGACCTTGTTACGCAAACCGATACCTGTCACGGCGGAACAACTGCCGATGATCGGTATGGGCTCCTGGCTGACGTTTGATATCGGCAGAAACAAGCGCAAGCGTGCGCAACGTGTTGAGGTGTTGCGGACTTTTTTTGAGCTTGGCGGCGGTATGATTGATTCATCACCGATGTATGGCAGTTCGGAGCAGGTGATTGGCCACTGTCTTGAGCAGCTTGGCGAACAGAAAGGTCTGTTTTCGGCGACCAAGGTATGGATACTCGGCAGAGCACTGGGCATTCATCAAATGCAGGATTCACAGGCGCTATGGAAAGTGCCGCAGTTTGATCTGATGCAGATACATAACCTGCTTGATTGGCGAACACACCTGGAGACACTGAAACAGTGGAAGGCCGAAGAAAAGATACGCTATATCGGTATTACTACTTCGCATGGCCGTAGTCATAAAGAACTGGAGCAGGCCATGCTGACCGGGGAGTTTGATTTCGTACAGTTTACCTATAACGTGATTGACAGAGAGGCCGAGCAGCGTCTGTTGCCGCTGGCCAGGGAAAGGGGTATCGCGGTGATCATTAACCGACCATTTCAGCGCGGTAAGCTGTTCAATCTAATCGAAAATAAAACGCTACCGGCATTTGCCGCCGAGATTGATTGTGCCAACTGGGCCCAGTTCTTTTTAAAGTTTATTGTCTCGCACCCGGCAGTGACATGCGCCATCCCGGCAACGTCGCAGGTGGCACACATGCAGGAAAATATGGGGGCTGGCTATGGACGGCTGCCTGACAGCGCCATGCGTCTGCGCATGGCGTCGCTGTTTTCCTGACCGTGGTCAGGATTCCGGCGGTTTACTACCGGTATCGCCCGAAGATGTTGTCTCTGCCTGTTTACCAGGCTGCTCCTGCCCGTAGTTGCCAACAACGCTGCGTAACAGGCAGACTTTAACGATGCCGCATTGTTCACATCCCTTCGAGTTTGCTATTGGACAAATGGCCATGGCTATCTCCTTTGGTTGAATTCAGCTTATTTTCACAACACCTACTATATATATAACCTGTTTTTCACCATATGGCATGAAAAATGTCGCCCTGCGACATGCAAGGTAGGCATTTTGTAGCAATCGTGGGTGTAATTGCCTGAAAAATACTCTAAACTGCGCCTGCTACACTCTATACTAAAAATATTTTCAGAAGTTCCTGCTTGGGCAACACCTGTTAATTCCTTAGTAAGACTTGTAACACTCATTAATACATTAATACCAAAAGAGGTAATTAACATGGCAACAGGAACAGTTAAATGGTTCAACGAATCCAAAGGCTTTGGCTTTATCACGCCTTCCGATAACAGTGGTGATGTGTTCGTACATTATTCCGCTATTAAAAGTGAGGGTTTTCGTACCCTTAACGAAGGCCAGGAAGTGACTTTCGATGTCGAGAACGGCGCAAAAGGCCCACAAGCTGCAAACGTTCAGGTTTAAACCTGTCGTTTAGTTTCTCAAGGAACCCCGCGATATATCGCGGGGTTTTTCTTTAAAAGTCACAGGAGCCGTCAATTGAAACGTTTATTCGTTGGCAGTTTGCCAGCAACTACATCAGAGGAAGCCGTCAGAGAACTATTCTCACCGTTCGGTAAGATTCATTCTATTAAACTCGTAAAGGATTTATTCTCCGGCGAATGCAAAGGTTTCGGCTTTCTTGAAATGGAAGGACACGAGGCACGTGCCGCTATTGCCGGACTCAACGGCAAGTCTTTCGAAGGTAACTATCTTAAGGTCAATTTCGAGGTGGACCGCAATAAACGCGGCCGTCGACGTTAAAGACCAGCTAATTTCCAGCAGTAGCAGCTTTATATCATCCTGATCCAGCTTACCGAGTGTATGCTGGACAGTTCAGCAAGCAGTTAATCCTGAGTTAACCCCTGACAACGCGTCGTTTTCCATGCCGTAATCATTCTGAATACAACTTTTATTCAGTCTGACGTCTGCTCGAAGTCGAGCGCCAGGTTTATTCGGATCTTTTTGGATCCTGGTTCCGCTATAAATTCCTTCACGTCTTCACGGAATTTCAGCAAATCGATACCCAGAAAGTGTCCCTTGATGGGATGCATCTTATCGAGGCCTTCAGCGGCCATTTGTCGGGCAACATCAGTATAGGTTTGATGTTGTTTTAACCGGGCAACGGCAATCTGGATCAGTCCCTGAATAAAGTAACCGGTTGTCGTTGTTCTGCCGGCCGCAATCCAGACACCTTCAAGTGCTTCATGCGCCTCCCACCAGTAGTCGTGGTTAAATAAATCAATGCCGTACAGATAAGCGTCGCATTGTTGCCATTGTTCGACACTGAATTCAATTTGTTCATCATGGGGCTGGCCGTAGGAATGCCCGTCCGGATCGCGGGTCGGGTGCGGCGACTGCCCGGGTATGAAGGTATATGGTGGAAAGTCCCTGTTACTGTAGCGCGGTACGTCTGCTTGTGATTGCATGGTTAGGCAATATACATGCTTAACCTGATTAGCTTCCAATCAATTGCGCCTGATATTATTTTTTTGGCAGTAAGCCTTCTGCAACAGCAACCCGTTCCAATGCTTCTTCCATCATTTGCCGAGCCTTTGCCGCTGTATGCTGCAGGTAGCTGTGCAAAGCCGCGTCTTCTTCATTTCGGTTGGAACAGCCGGCACTGTAGTCCTCAAAATGTGAGAGGTTGACCACGATGCCAACCAGGTGGTGTGGGCATTCACAATCTATGCTGGTAGAAGTGTTGGCAAGTCGCGCCAGGGTAGGCTGCGAGAATCGGCGCGGTGGAATATTATCTATGATTTCATCTTTATCTTCCGTGACTGGATTACTCACACGCGTACGTATGGCGATAGGGCCGCCTGTGCTGAGCAACTCGGATAGTTCCCGGATCGTAACTGGCGCGCGAAAGGTGCTTATTACATCATCACTGAGCTGCAACACATCGATGTCGCGCGAGTAGCTGTAAATGACCACGATGCGACGGGCGCCGCTGATTCTCTGCAGGTCTGCGACCAATGCGGCAGTATGTTGATCGATGATGGAAAATTCCAGTATTAGTACATCCGGTTTCAAGCGCTTGATATCAGCTTTGAAATGGCTCATGTCCGAGGTGCCAAAAATAATTTCAAGTCCATCGGCACTTTCTTCGTCTGCATCGAGTCTTATTGGCAGGTAATCACCGAACACGGCAACGCGAGGTTTACTCATTTTACTATCGATGGGAATGACCGAAGCACCGTTCTCTAGCTCAGCAACGCGTTTTTTTAATTCTGCTTCACTGAGTTTTGCGATGTTACTTATGGCACTGCCGCGATCGACGAGAAATTTTAATAACTGCAGGCGTTCGACGTCGCTCCTGGAGTAGTGGCGATGTCCCGATTCAGTTCGGTTTGCCTTTATAGCTGCATAGCGGCTTTCCCAAACGCGCAAGGTATGAACCGTTATGCCAGTTAAGCGAGCCACCGCGCTGATACCATAATTCGACACTTCTGCTTCATTATTGTCGTTCATTAACTATTCCCCGAAAATCGATTTATGAATTACTTATATGCTTGCTTGCAGCTATCATGTAATTCACCGCAAGGTTATTGGTCAGGCTGAATTTCCTGTTAAAAGGATTGACCCTGACGCCACACCGATCATCAATGGCCATGTTTTGACTTTCCAGCAGCTGTTCCAGCTCGGCAGGTTTTACAAACTTACGCCATTGGTGTGTCCCCCTGGGCAACCACCGCAGCACATACTCCGCGCCGACAATCGCAAACAGCCATGATTTGGGTGTCCGATTAATCGTTGAAATAAACATCGCGCCGTTATCAGATACCAGTTGCATACAGGCGTCCATAAAGCCAGGTAAATCTGCGACATGTTCTACGACCTCCATATTCAACACGACATCATAGGTTTTACCGACTTCTGCCAGTGCTTCTGCCGTGTCGTGATCGTAGCGAATCGGTAGGGCCATACGCTGAGAGTGTCGCCGGGCAACCTCAATATTTTTTTCAGTGACGTCAATGCCGTGCACGTTAGCGCCGAGGCTGGCCATGGACTCAGATAAAATCCCGCCACCGCAGCCAATATCCAGAATGTTTAAACCGGCAAGTGGCGTGTCGCGTTCGGAGTCCAGCTGAAAGTGATTACATATAGAGCTTTTAAGGTATTCGGTACGCAATAAGTTGAGGCGATGGAGTGGCCAAAGCAGTCCAGACTCATCCCACCACATATCGCCCAGCTTTTCATAATAAGCGACTTCGTCCGGATCGACGCTGCTGGCAGTCATAATGGTGCAGATTGTAGAGCAATTACCAGATTAATAAACACGGCAAGCGTAATAAAAAGATTAAAGATGTTGATGATGACAGAACGCTGATGTAATCGATCAAATGTTTGCGCCATGGGTTGGCCCGCATCGCGTGCCTTATTGATTTTGGGTATCAGATACAGTGAATAGACGGTCATCAACAAAATCATTAATGAGCCAAATGCCGCCCAGAGTATGGCGGTCGTGACTACGCCGCTGTATGAAACGTAGGCCATGAGAGCAAGGTGCAAGACAATGGCACATGTTATACCAGTGATATAATAACGCGGAAACAATGCTCGTAATAAATGGCTAGCACCAGTTGCAGACAATGCCTTGAATACAATTGGTGCCAGTACCAGCGACAAAAACACTATCGAACCCAGCCATATGCCGCTGGATAGCAGTGCAAGAGTTAAAGAAAACCCGTTCATCGAGCTTTATAACTAGCCTGCTTTTATAATCCAGGCACTACACCAGCCGCCAGCCTTGACCTGCTTGCCGGCAAATATTGGACAGCCACCGGCACCCTCTGTGCCCGCGCCCTGATAAAGATTGCAGTTATGGCAAAACTGGTTGTCGGCGAATTTTGGATAACTGGCTTTATCGACCTGTGCGGCATCGTGTTTGTAGCCGAGTGCCTGTGCCTGCGGACTGTTTTCATCCAGTAAGCTGGATTCCTCAGCGAAAGCTTGCTTATGAAACAGGGAATACAGTGACAGTGAGAATACACCGGCCGCACCCTGCTTAAGGAATTTCCTGCGTGAATTCTGATTATCTGTGTTCATAATTAACCTCTGATTTTTAAAAAAGGGCCGGCGGTTAAGCCGGCCAAATGTTATAGCTTCTTGGGGGAGAAACTATGACTGGGAGGATAAAATTTAATTAAGAGCTTGGCGGCAGTAATACGGTATCTACCACGTGGATAACACCGTTGCTGGCCATCACATCGGCCATTACTACCTGTGAGTTGTTGATATCGACACTTCCATCGACAACTGCAATGTTGACGTCTGCGCCATTGACGGTGGTCGCCTTATTAAGCTTGACTACATCAGCAGCCATCACTTTTCCGGCCACGACGTGGTAGGTCAATACAGCTTTCAGCTGATCTATATTTTCCGGTTTGAGCAATGACTCAACAGTTCCATCCGGTAATTTTGCAAAGGCTTCATCGGTAGGTGCAAATACGGTGAAAGGACCATCGCCTTTCAGCGTGTCGACCAGACCAGCCGCTTTAAGTGCTGCAGCCAGCGTGTTGAAATTACCGTTGGCAACAGCGACGTCAACGATATCGTTACCTGCTTTTTCGCCTTTCATGTGGTGCATGGCGCCAGCAGACATGCTCAGCATTAACATTGCAGTAAAGATTACAGCCGTAAAGGCATGCATTATTTTCGAAATGTTCAAAGTGTTGTTCATTTTTAAATCTCCATATCAGTAAAAGCGTTTGGTGAGGTGAATTCTAGTGGTTATCTAGTTATTGTCAAAGATATAACTAGAAAATTATTAAACTAATATGGTGATAGAACCAGTTGCAGGTTACTTTTTAGATTTTTTCTAGATAAATTCTATATAAATGAGAAACTTATAGAGAAGCGAAATAAGCTGACAGTAGTCAGCGAATGCGAATTTTGATCAGGTCAAAACTAGATGGCCTTTGCCAGACGCACCGCGATATCAGAGCCGCTGCCGACCAGTCGACACCAGTTCTGGCTCAGCCAACTGGTCGTAGACGATCCTTTGTTTTCAGCCGCATCATGCTGATGTTCAACCTCTTCATCGCAACAGCGTTGCAACACCCTGAGTAGTTCCGGTTGCCTGTCCGTTTTGCGCAGATAGTCAATCTGTTCCTGGTAGTGAGTCTCCACAAACGTTTCAACAGCCTCGATGGTGATGCAAAAGGCACGATAGCCGGCCAGTGCCGGTAATAAGCCAAGCATGAATCCGCTGATGCGCCAAAGCGGCAGCAGCTTACTGCGATTTTGTTGATTAACCAGATGTTCCATTACCACAAGATGGCGCTGTTCGTTGTCGCCATGCTCCTGAGCCATTGCCGCAATGTTCTTATTCCAGAAAACACAGCGGGCGCCTTTATAGATCCAGACTGCGCCGGTTTCACCGGCGTGATTGGAACGCATCCACGCCAACATCTCGTCATTCACCCTGACGTCTGTCGCCTGGTATTCACTGATGATGGTCTGTATTTGAGCTTCGTTCATGCTTCAGAGTAGTTTTTTCAATTTGTTTGCGGCATCGAGACCGCTATTGAAGGCAGACTCAATCCGGCCTTTGATACACCAGTCACCAATAGCTGCGAGTCTGTTGCTATTATCGACGAAAGATCTGTCACCATATTGTTTGTGGATATTCGCATAGCGCCAACGATGCAGATCAATGTGCTCTGCAACCGACACATCCTGTTCAATGACAGTACTGGTTTCCTGTATGAGGAATTTTGTTACTGCTTCATTATCCAGCTCAATATTTTCTTCGGCCCATTTATTCGTAGAATGGATCAGGAGCGAATAGTGACTGGCGCGACCGGGTTTGCTGTGATTATTACATACCCAGCTAATGTCAGCCTCTTTAACCAGTGCCGCATCCCATTCCAATGGCAGTGCTTCTTTAAAGCCAAGCATCAATGAATAGCATGCGATCATGTTTTTTTCTGCGACCTCTTTGTTAAATTCGTATTCATCCGGGACCAGTTCAATAACCTGTTTGGCTGGGATTGCCAATATGACCCATTCATAACTGCCGAGTACTTTTCCATCCCTGTCAGTCAGTTGCCATTGCTGTCCGGTTTTTTTTATTTCATTAACATGCGTCTCCAGCTGCACGGGCAAATCTTTCGCCATGGCCTTACCAAGCGAACTCATAGAAGGTGTTGCGACGTAATGAGGCACTTCATCAGTCCATGTCCAGCGATACGTCACCTCATTCCCGGTTAATTCAACGAAACGGGCATCCCAACGTGCTACCACGTCTTGCTGAATAAAAGGCTGCAGGAATTCCTTGAAAGCCGGGGTCTTGGCGATAAAGAACTGTGCGCCATGATCAAACTGATAGTCGTTTCTGTATCGGGTCGCCATGCGTCCGCCATAGCCTTTTGATTTTTCATAGACCTGCACGTCGGCGAACGCCTTGAGTTCACTGGCGAGAGTCAGGCCGGCCATTCCAGCACCGATAATAGCTATTCGTTTCATAAGTCCAGTTTAAGTATCGCTTTGTTTAAGCACAATCCTGGCGTCAGGAGTCTGAGGGTTGCATCGCCAGCTTTTTAGCCTTGTTCCAGTAACGAAAGAAACGCTTTATATCCGGATCTTTGGTCAGAGAAACAAAGGGAGTGTCGTCAACGATGACGACGGGCATGCGACGTTTCAGTTCAGCGCTTATTTCCTGTAATAGCGGATTTGGCGTTGCCGGGATATAAATTGTTTCGCAGCCGTGATTTTCTGCGAGACTGATCAGACCCTCTAAGGTTGAGTCATGGATGATAGTCACCGGCAGTTCGCACAGGGTTTCATAGATGAATACCAGTCGCTTAAAGCCGTAATCCATTTGCTGCAGATAATCTTCATCCCAGAAAAAGCAGCTAATGACATCTTCGCCAGCTGCTGAATATACCGGATGGTCCTGGCGCAGGGCATCCTCGTGAAGCCAGACCAGCGCTGTCATTGTTCCATTCCTTTATTCGGGAACAGTTTAAGAGTCAGAACTTCATAACTGGCATCCAGTGCGGCATTGTCATCGGAATTCGTATTGATGTCTGTATATGCATACTTGCGCACGTTATCCAGGTTGAATATGTACGGCTTGTTGCTAAAGGTACTGGCCACCCACTGCCAGGAGAGGTTATTACTGGCGGGATCGCCATCTATCAGGTGATGTAAAAACCATTTGGCTCCAGCCTGCCACTTGATCCGACGCCAGTGCACGACATAGGCTGCCACATACATACGGGTATGATTATGCATGTAGCCGGTTTGCAGTAGCGTTTCTATAAACTGGTCAATACAGGCGACACCCGTATTCGCCGATGCAATATCTTCGGGTAAATCATCTTCATATTCTTCAGCCTGGAAGCCTGTCTTGTAAGACTCAATATCGTTCCAGATACGCTCGGGGTGTCGCTGGTAAATGCGCTGCCAGTAGTCGCGCCATGCGAGCTCCTGGATAAATTTTTCAATCTGCTGCGGATCCTTGCACAGCGCCAGTGCCTCGTTACGTACCTGGTCGAGGGTCAACATACCATGGCGAATATACGGTGATAACCGGGTTACCTTGCCATTAAGGAAATTGCGTGTACGGCAATACTTGATCGGATCAATATTTTTCAGCTGTCGCTCTGCCTGGCTACGGCCACCGATAATCGAGCTGGCCGTGCTGTCCTGCAGCCATGGACTAATCTTGCTCACATGCTTTACAAGCTGTTCGCGATTGGTAAATTTTTTTTCAAGTTCATTCATCCTGCAGCATCTCGTACTGGCGCATCGGCATTGCATCTATCAGAGCAAACAGTTCTTCAGCAGATACCGGCTCGTCCCTGTCCAGTTTAACCGTGCTGTCCTTGCCGACCAGTATGACTCTAAACTGTTTTTCATTTACGGCATAACGCTCATAGAATTCGGCGGCCGAGAGGGACTGTTTGTTGTTGTCTATCGAGAGCGTGCCATCTGCCATGGCGCGTATGGTCGTCATATCACGCTCCTCCATGCCCGCTGCTACTTCCGACATCATTGCATTTTGCCGCTGGTAGTTTTCTTGAAGGCTATCGGGCGTGAACACCAGCAGCACGCGCTTTTCCCAGATGAAGTCTTTCATAACGCTGTCTGCATCCATCGCCAGGCAATTAAATGCAGTCGTCATGGACAAAAGGAGTAGAAAATATTTCATGCTGTATAGGAGCTTTGATCCAACAAAAGTTCAAACCGTAGTGTAACTATGAATTTATGATTGGTGCTATGCTTGCACGAAAGAAATATGCGGAGGCCAGGACATGAAAGCGACGGCAGAATTACAGGTGATACCGCTGTGTGCAGGCGTATCGGTCAGGACGCAGGTGACCCGGGTCATCGAGTTACTGAACGACTTTGATTTTATACTTGAGACACATGCGTCGGGAACGGATATCGAGGGTGAGATGTCCGATATACTCGCAGCTGTGCAGAGGGTACATGAAACATTGCATGCAGAGGGCAGCGTCCGTCTCATCAGCTATTTGAAAGTTGAATCACGTACCGACAAGATACCGACACTTGCAGGAAAGAAACTGGCCTGAACCAATATGGATGAACAGCAAATAAAATCGACACGTCTTTGCGGCTTTGGCGGTGTGCTGCCATTCTTGCTGACTGCAGCCGGTGTGCATTTCACCTCGGGTGATCTTCAGGTTTTTTTCGTAAATGCCTTCCTTGCCTATGGTGCGGTTATCCTGAGTTTTATCGGTGCCGTTCATTGGGGCTTTGTATTAAAGGCAGAGAATGTTGACCAGGCAGCGAAGCTACTGGCGATTGGTGTTGTCCCTGCACTGGTTGGCTGGTGCGGACTACTTTGCCCGCCGGTGTTTACATTGATCATCTTCTCGTTCGCGTTTCCATCATTGTTTATTTACGAACAGTTCAGCCAGATTAATGCACTGCTGCCGGAGTGGTATATGAAACTGCGTGTGCAACTCACCATGATCGTAACGCTGCTGCACTTTATTACTTTACCGGGGATGGTCTGATGGCCTTTGTAAAGAAAGAGAAACCCGGTCCCGGACAGGAATCCGTCTGGGACTATCCGCGGCCGCCGGCACTCAGGCAGTGTGATAAACGTGTGCGGATCATCCTCGATGGTGAGGTACTGGCTGATACTGAAGCCGCGCTCTGTGTTCTTGAGACCAGCCACCCGCCAACCTACTACCTGCCGCCTGCCGATATCGACATGCAGCGACTGCAGGAAACCAGTGGCAACAGTTTTTGTGAATGGAAGGGCGTTGCAAGTTATTACGATGTCGTCGGTAACAACCGGATCCTTACGCGCGTTGCCTGGACTTATCATGAGCCGACAGCTTCATTTATCGCTTTGAAGGACCATGTCGCTTTTTATGCGCATGTGATGGATGCTTGCTATGTGGGTGATGAAAAGGCGACGCCGCAGCCGGGTAATTTTTACGGCGGCTGGGTGACACCCGATGTGGTTGGCCCGTTCAAGGGTGAACCCGGAACCATGGGCTGGTGACTATGTATACTGGTTTGAAAAAAACCGGATTGCTTCTGCTTGCAGTGCTGCTGGCAGGGTGTACGACACCGCCGAAAGGTATCGAGCCGATCAGCGGTTTTGAACTCGAACGCTATCTCGGAAAATGGTATGAAATAGCCCGCCTTGATCACTCTTTCGAACGTGGTCTGAGCAGAGTGTCAGCAGAATACAGCCTGCGTGACGATGGCGGTATCAGCGTCATCAACAGGGGCTATGACGCCGAGGCGGGTAAATGGGAAGAGGCTGTTGGCAAGGCCTATTTTGTTGAAGGCCCTGATATTGGCCAGTTAAAAGTCTCTTTCTTTGGTCCTTTCTACGGTGGCTATACGATCATGGAGCTGGACAGGGAAAACTATCAATATTCCCTGGTTTCCGGCCCTAATCGATCCTATCTCTGGGTACTCGCCAGGTCGCCCGATCTGGACAAGAATACACTCGACAGGCTGGTTAAACGGGCCCTCGATTCAGGTTTTCCGACTGAAGAGTTAATCTACGTCAAACATGAATCACTTTAATCAAAAGCTTATCCCGCCTGTTTATTTTCTGATGACGCTCCTGTTTATGACGGGTTTTCATTATTACTTTCCGGTCATGCAGTTGATAACTTCTCCTTATACCTGGTTTGGATCGGCTTTGATTATGTTGGGCATTTTTTCCCTGTTCTGGTCCGCGATGCTATTCACCAGGGCAGGTACACCACTGAAACCTTTTGAAGAAACAACAAACCTGGTAAGAGGAGGGCTCTACAAGTTAACCCGAAACCCTATGTATCTGGGTATGATAATGGTACTAACCGGCATAGCCATTAGCCTTGGTTCTCTTGTGGCCTTCCTGTTCATTCCGTTATTCGCCTGGCTTATTCAATCTTTATTTATTGTCCAGGAAGAAAGAATACTTGAAGAGAAATTCGGTGACGAATATCGCCAATTCAAGCGTCAAGTCAGACGCTGGTTATAACTAAATCGAATTCAGGTGTCTATATACATTCCTAAATAAGCTACAATGTTTTTATCAGTCGAGTATAAATATGGATAAAATACATCACATCGCGGTACAGGTTGATGACGTTAAGTCGGCTGTTGACTGGTATCGCAGCCAGTTCGACGTTGAAGTGACATACCAGGATGAAACCTGGGCCATGCTGAAATTCGATAATATCTCTCTGGCTATCGTTGTACCCGGACAACACCCACCCCACTTCGCAGTAGAGAATAAACAGGCAGAAAAATTCGGTGAGTTGACCACGCATCGGGATGGTACTGCTTCGATCTATATCAACGATCCGTTTGGTAACGCTGTAGAAATCATTAAAACCGGTTCCTAAGTATGTTTGCCAGGGATACCGTATTCGTTGATATAGAAACGACGGGTGGCAATGCCACCCGGGATCGCATCACCGAACTCGCTATCCTGACAATGAAAGACGGCGAACTCGTGTCTGAGTGGGAAACACTTATTAATCCTGAAACCTGGATTCCTGAACACATTCAGCATCTGACCGGTATAAATAATGACATGGTCAGTGTTGCGCCGACCTTCGAAAAAGTCAGTAAAGAAGTGCTGGAGCGTTTGTCAGGCTTCGTGTTTATTGCACACAACGCGAGATTTGATTATGGATTTATCAAGAATGAATTCAAACGCTGTGGCGTGCAGTTTAAAGCACCTGTTTTATGCACAGTAAAACTGTCTCGAAACCTGTTTCCTGATCAACGGCGGCACAACCTTGATAGCATCATGCACAGGCATGGCCTCGCATGCAGTGCCAGGCACAGGGCCTATGGCGACGCCCGGGTGCTGTTTGATTTTATGTGTGCTCTTTACTCGCAACTGGATGCCGAAGATGTGGACAGTGTCATTACCCGGTTGCTTAAAAAACCCAGCCTGCCACCTGCGCTATCCGAGGAGCAGGTCGATAGTGTGCCTGACGGTCCGGGCGTATATCGGTTTTATGATAAACAAGGCGTGTTGTTATATGTAGGTAAAAGCGTTCGCTTGCGGGATCGCGTGCTGTCGCACTTCTCCAGTGATCATCAGCATTCAAAGGAGATGAAAATAAGCCAGAATATTGCTTCGATAGACTGTATCGAAACGGCGGGTGAACTGGGCGCACTATTGCTGGAAGCGAAACTAATTAAGAAGGAATTACCTGTCTATAACTATCGTTTACGTCGCTATGACAGGTTGGTCACTATATACTGGGATATGGACGATGAGCAGTCATTACCAGCTATCCATACAGCAGAAACTGTAGACCCGCGAAAAATAGATAAGCACTTTGGACTGTTCAAGACCAGTAAAAAAGCAAAGGAAAAGTTATCCCAGCTGGCAAAGGAGCATCAACTTTGTGAAAAGTTACTGGGACTGGAAACCGGCAAGGGTGCCTGTTTCGCTTATCAGCTAAAAAGATGCCGCGGCGCCTGTGTAGGACAGGAATCGGAAATACAGCACCGAATCCGTTTAATGCAGGCCCTGTTACCGTTGCGTAACCAGGCCTGGCCTTACGCAGGACGTATAGGTATACGTGAGATCAGTGCAGACAGAAAAAAAACCGATATCCACCTGTTTGATCACTGGTGTTACCTTGGTACAGCAGAGCATGAAGCCGAACTGAACCAGTTAAAGCTGTTTGAAGATAATGACCTGATGTTTGATCTCGATACCTATCGTATCCTGACCTCTTTCCTGAACAAGACAAAATGTCCGGATATTATCCAGGTTTAACCCATGCATAAAAAACCTTACTTGCCTGAGAAGAACTGTGTGGGCTGTGGGCGGCCTTTTAGCTGGCGGAAAAAATGGTCGAAAGACTGGGACAATGTGAAATACTGTTCCGAGCGCTGCCGACGTAACAAAATCTAGGAAAACTATTCAATGAAATCATTGCGCCTGATTCTGGGCGATCAACTATCGAACGGTATCAACAGTCTGCGTGATACTGGTACAGACGACGTCATCCTGATGGCCGAGGTGATGGAAGAGGCCAGCTATGTCAAGCATCATAAAAAGAAGATCGCATTTGTGTTTTCTGCCATGCGTCACTTTGCGGCCGAACTGGAACGAAAAGGTTGCCGCGTCAAATATATCAAACTAAATAACCCGCATAACAGCGGTTCTATAAGAGGTGAGGTCAAGCGCTATTTAAAACGTAACAAATTCGATCGCGTCGTCATTACGGAACCCGGTGAATACCGTCTGCTGGAACAAATGCAATCCTGGGAAAGTGAACTCGGTTGCCCGGTGACTTTACTGGAAGACGATCGTTTTATCTGTAACAGGCAGGATTTTGCCGACTGGGTCGAGGGCCGCAAGGAACTGGTTATGGAGTATTGGTACCGCCTTGTGCGCAAAAAGACCGGTTTGCTGATGGAAGGCGACAAACCCGTTGGCGGAAAATGGAATTTTGATAAAGACAATCGCAAGCCGCTAAAACAAAAGCCGGATGCCTCCGGGCCAATGCAGTTCAAACCGGATGACATCACGCAGGAAGTACTGCAGCTGGTAGAGCAGCATTTCGCTGACCACTTTGGCGACCTGGAGCCTTTCTGGTATGCGGTCACCGCGAAACAGGCCAAACAGGCATTTACGCATTTTGTAAACACCAGTCTTGCAAACTACGGCGACTACCAGGACGCCATGCTGTGCGACGAAGCGTTCAACTATCACAGTGTTGTGGCCCAGTATATGAACTGTGGTTTGCTTGATCCGCTGGATATCTGTGAACAGGTAGAGAGTGCTTACCATGAAGGTATTGCACCGTTAAATGCGGTAGAAGGCTTTATCCGCCAGGTGATTGGCTGGCGCGAATACATACGCGGTATTTACTGGCACTACATGCCTGATTATGCCGCACGTAATGCGCTCGGTGCTAAACGACCACTGCCTGATTTTTACTGGGACGCCAAAACGGATATGCACTGCATGTCGCAGGTGGTTACTATGACCAGAAAGTATGCCTACTCGCATCATATCCAGCGACTGATGATCACGGGTAACTTTGCGAACCTGGCTGGACTTGATGTGCAGCAGGTCTGCGAATGGTACCTGGCCGTGTACGCCGATGCCTATGAATGGGTCGAATTGCCGAATACGCTGGGCATGGCACTCTATGGTGACAACGGTATCGTGGCAACCAAGCCATATGTATCCAGCGGCGCCTACATCAATCGCATGTCGAATTTTTGCAAGGACTGCAGGTACGATGTCAAGCAGCGCAGTGGTGAAACGGCCTGTCCGTTTACGTTATTGTACTGGGATTACCTGATACGCCACGAGCAGCGTTTCAAGGGTAACCGGCGGATGGCAATGCCGTATCGCAACCTGCAGCGTTTTTCTGCGGCTGAAAAGAAACAAATCAGCGCTGATGCCGGGTCTTTCCTCGACAGTTTGAAGTCAGGGTAGGATCTCGCTGCCGTCCCAGGCGAAGACCTTGCCTGAATCCTGAACGCTTAAATTTTTGATTACCTGGAATAAGTCTTTTGCCGCCTGTGCCGGTGTTTTCAACTGCCCGGGTTTTACCGCACTTTGAAACGGTTTTGAAAGTGCTGTATTGACTGTGCCCGGATGCAGGCCAACACAGATCGTATTTGGACTGCGCCGTTTGTATTCAATCGCCAGTGTTCTGGTGACCATATTTTGCGCCGCCTTCGATGCGCGATAGCCATACCAGCCGCCAATACGGTTATCCGAGATACTGCCAACCCGGGCGGACATGTTGGCAAGGACACCGGGTTCATCATGCTTTAATAATGGAAATGCATAACGCGCGATGAGCATAGGCCCGACGCTATTGATGCTGAAATTCTTTAACAGCTTTTCTGAATCGAGGTCTTCAATTCTTTTTTCAGGACGTAACCCATCGTCATGCAATAGTCCGCTGCAGTTCATAACCAGGTGCAGTCGATCCGTATTTTCTGCGATGGTCGCAAAGCAAGACAACACGCTTTGCTGTTCGGTGATATCCATTTCCAGAAGTGTCAGTTGTGACGGATAGTATTGCAGCAGTTCCAGCAATTCTTTTGCACGAGCACTGTCGAGTGATCGAGTTGTTGCAAACACCCGCTTCTCATTTTCGAGCAACAGGCGGGTCATCTCCATGCCGATGCCGCCACTGGCCGCAATGACGAGGCAGTTATTAATTGATGCATTCAGTGACATGCGGCAAGCATACGGATTGGTAGTGCAATAGCAAACGAAGACAACGACGCATGAAGTATGCGCAAGGTCTGTTCTGGACAGACGCAGGCCTGCGGTTAAAGATAGATGTGCTGTCCGCTCAACAGTTCGAAGATTTCATCGGCGGGAGCCTTGATCTGAATACTGTCTTCATCCATGGCAGGCACTTCATGACCAAAGGCTTTTAGTTTTTCGGCGTAGAATTCGATCGGCGGATTATCACCCAGCTTTCGATCTGCCGTTCGATGAAAATCATGCAGTTCTTCCAGGCTTAGTGTCAGGATGCCGGATTCTCTATTGTAATTACTCATGCTGTTCTCGCTCGAGTTTATAAATAATAATTTTCCTTGGGAAAGCGCTTCCTCGTTCGCGTAATACGCGCTGTATTTCCTGCATAACCGTCTCTGCTTGCAGTTTACCGTATTCAAGGCCTGGCAGGGGCATTGCCAGTGTCATAATCTTCAGCAGTTCGCACTGCTCGAAGATGGTATTCAATGCCTGTTCGACCCAGCCCCATTTGCATATCGGTGTCTGGTCGACATCATAGATGATAGCAATGAAACGCTGCGGTGTGCTGGCTTTCTTTATGATGACGTGGCCGGGAAGTTCCTTATGCTGACTTTCCATCTTTGCTATCAAAGCCGGAAAACTGCCTACGGTTTCCTGTAGTACCGGTGCTGCGCCGAGTACGAGTGCGGTATCCTGCTCTTCAACTATCGCGTCAACTGACAGCAGCGACGGGTCGGTGTTGCTAAAACAGATATGGGTTTTGCCAGCAATCCAGTCCAGCTGTGTCAGGTTGTCCTGTGTCATTTATCAAGCGTAGCCGATCCGGCCGAGTAATTTAAGCTAATTTTTTTTGCAGTATAGACTATTGCAATGGCGACAATCTCAAGCCCGCGTAGTGTTATTGATCTATTGATTACCTGCATGAGAACCAAGTCGTCTCTTAAACATTTATAGAGACACTTTGCTACCATTCAGACAGTTGAAGCGTTGCCTGAAGCGTTCCTTTAGACTGCCGCCTCTTGTTGACAGGTCAGGGCCGACTCAATCGCCCCTGTAAATTGATCCAGGCTATTACAGAATTTACTTTCCTTGTAATTTACACCCAACTCTGGCGCCAGTTCAGAAAACTTTTCTGCAGCCGCGCTGACCAATGTTGTCAGTTTAACGGTATCGCATTTATAGAGTCCTTGATGTCGATCAAGAAATGCATCGACTTCAAGCAGCAGGTCGATATCCTGTAAGTCAGAATTGACCAGCTCACACAGTTCATTGGCAAAATTGCTGGCATGTCCGAGTATTTGTTCCTTGTTATCGGGTACCGACAATTGTCCCGGTGGTAAAGCATTCATGCAGTTACAGATGGTATCAGGAAAATTCCATTTTCCTGCTACCGCCTTACCCAGGGTGGCTGTTGTAGTGGATAGTATTGCCCGCTCTGCTTTTTGTTTTTCCTCACCTTTGGCAATGAGCGATTCAATGTCTTCATATTCATCAGGCAGGTAGAACACGAGCAGATGCGTGCCCAGTTTGTGAAACAGGGCGCAAATGAATGCCTCTTCAGCAAGCGGACGTTTACGGATCATCACGACATGGCGGGCTATCAGGCCGGCAACAAACGAGGACACCAGCGTGTCTTTTAACCGGTTATCCTTGTCATCGACCTGTTTGAACAGCAATAAGCCATTGCAGATCATCCTGACCAGTTTCAGACCAAGTCGGGAAATTGCCTGTGATACAGTTTTAACTCCGCCGTTACCGCGGTCAAAAATGACCGAGTTTGCAATCTTCATGACCCGGTTGGTCAGACTGTAGTCACTCACAATCACCGAGGCTAGCTTGTTGAAATCGGTATTGGTCTGTTCATCGGTTAGCCGGTTGATTTCGGAAATGCTGTGTGAACAGGCCGGGAATTCCGGTCTCCTGTTCAGGCGCCGTAGAAGAAACTCCAGCGACAGTGAACCACTGTC
>CAJIBF010000066.1_pt1 | contig 33407 bp, 33 predicted proteins | sample 9199291 | NCBI WGS metagenome assembly CAJIBF01 (sample SAMEA7708293, study PRJEB35096) | sediment metagenome | biome: marine neritic benthic zone biome [ENVO:01000025]; feature: sediment [ENVO:00002007]; material: shallow marine sediment [ENVO:03000034] sea grass bed [ENVO_01000059] ...
CGTAATTTAATGCACGTGTCATAACTCTACCTCACACAGTTTTCGGTGGTAATGGAATAAAGATACTGGTTTCTTTTTGATACTGGCGATAGGCTTCACCACGCGAACGCAGTGACTGACTCTCAGTATGTGGGATGCCGGTCACCTTCAGTAGAAATACCAGCATCAGCGCCATGATTGCCCATGATAACCACCAGATATCGGAACCGTAGCCAATCAGGATGTAGGCGAACCAGTGCAGCCACTCAAAGAAATAATTCGGATGGCGGGAATAACGCCACAGGCCTGTCTTGCAAACCTTACCTTTGTTGTCCGGGTTAATTCTGAACTGATTAAGCTGTTGATCTGAGATATATTCACCGGTCATGGAGATGATCCATACGGCAATGCCAAGATAGTCAGTAAGTCCCAGTGTCGTAGCCGGGTTACTTACTGCAACCAGCACCGGCAAGGCAAACAGGATGGCCCAGCCGGCCTGTATCTGGAAAAAAACAAACATGACCGGTTGCACATATTTGCCACAGCTTTCACGCATATAGCGGTAGCGCCCGTCTTCACTTTCCGACATCACCCGACGGAACAGGTGTATGCCAAGACGTGTACCCCAGATGCCTATCATGCTGCCAACAATGATGTTTCTCAGATAATTGCCTTCAACCAGTGCAATAGCAAACCAGACGCCAATCAGCCCTGTCGCAAATGACCAGGCCACATCAACCGTACCGGCATTACGGGTTTTGATCTGTATCAGCCAAAGGACCAGCATCAACATTGAAGCAAAGATCAGTGCAGGGATGATGGCATCAAGCATTATTGCTGCTCTCATTCATGGGTTGCTCAAATGCAGCCCTTAATTCGCCTGCACGCTGCAACCTGCCGGAGTAAAGATAGATCAACGGTAATGCGAAGAACCAGACTGAAAAGATCGTAAACAGGGCAAGCGTGGTATCTTGCATCGTGATTGCGCCAATCTTTACACCCGCCCAGTAGGCCAGTGCGCCACCGAAACCACCAAAAAGACTTGTCAGTACATAACGTCGATTCAACCAGTCAAGACTATGCCTGATAGTCATGGCCAGATTGACCCAAAGCGCTACCATCCAAAGCGTACTTGGATAGCCCAGCTGTGCTGCTTCAGTAAAGCGCATTATATCCAGCAGCACCAGGATCGAATCGAGACAGTAACCGAGTACTGCCGCAAATATGACCAGCTTCAGTTCCTGCGCAGCGGTCGAACGATGTATTTGCAAGTGCGCAAGCAACCAAAGTGAAACTGCCAGCGGTCCGAGCCAGGGGTAACCTTTGGCCGCGCCAAACACGCAGAGTAACCAGATAATCTGGAAAGCGATGAAATTAATGATGATAGTTGGTTTCATAGAGACCTCATTTGAAAGGTGGTGCTGGTCACCTGCCTTCGACAGGCGGGTTTGTTCATTACCAGATGCAACAAGCCGAGATAACGTTCGGCAAAACCTGCAGTGCAGTACTCGAGGTAGTATTCCCACATTCTGAAGAAACTTCGGCTGTAACCCAGCGTGTAAACCTGTTCCTCTTTTTCCATGAAGGTTTTCAGCCAGCACTGCAACGTACTCGCATAATCGGGAGCGAAATCCTCGATATGCGTTACCTTAAGATCAGAGTTGCTGGCAATCGCCTGCGTCATAGCAGCCAGAGAGGGCACACAGCTACCAGGAAAAATATAGCGTTGAATAAAATCCGGCGTTTTAAGATAGCTTTCATAGCGATGGTCCGGCATTGTTATGGCCTGGATGCACATCTGACCGTCGTCCTTCAACAGCGCCGCACATTTATTGAAATACTCCGGCAAAAACTCATGCCCTACTGCCTCAATCATTTCAATTGAAACAAGTCGATCATATTGACCTTCCAGATCGCGATAATCCATCAGCAAGAGTTCTATACGATCAGATAAACCGGCTTCAGCAATTCGCTGTTGCGCCAGTTCGTACTGCTCATTTGAAATGGTCGTTGTTGTGACCTTGCAGCCATAGTGCTGCGCCGCATGCATGGAAAAGCTGCCCCAGCCAGAACCAATCTCAACAAGGTGATGATGTGGCTGCAGGTCAAGCTTCTGACAAATAAGGTCCAGCTTCAAAACCGAGGCTTCGAGCATGGTGCTGTCTTCACTCGCGAAAACACCGGACGAATAGGTCATGGTCTCATCAAGAAACAGCTCGAATAGATCATTTCCCAGGTCATAATGATCGTGAATATTCTTGCTACTGCCGTTGCGTGTATTGGCGCGCTGTTGATGAAACAGGCGATCCTTTAACACACCAAGCCGTGCCATGCCCTGTTCCATTGCATCAAGCTGTTCGGTATTACGTATCAGTATCTGAAACAGTGTGTTCAGACTGGAGCACGTCCATATTCCTTTCCTGTAGGCATCAGCAGCACCGTTGCTCCCATTCTTAAACAGACTGCTGTAAAAACTGGCGTCATTGATATTAATTTGCACATGGAGCGCTGGATCTTCCCCAATCCTCCAGCTACCCCAGGGATCGGTAATTTCAATTTGGCCCGATTGCAAGCCCTGCAATTTGTCCTTTACCTGATTTCGTAACCAGTAATTGATTGAATGCTTCAGGCTGGACCCCTGAAACTGTTCGTACATATTCATGATCAAGCTGGCGGTTTTCATAGGCTGGCTCCTTCTCCGGAATAATGCTTCGGATGTTCATAAAATGGTGTCTTTTTCCACCAAAGCTTCAGCGCCTGCCAGTAGATGGCAGCGATGACTTTTACCGTCATCAGTGGATAATTAAACATGACGCGGTTCAGGCTGGACTGGCTGATGGGTTCTGACTGCAAGCGCATGCTGGCAGTAAACATATGCTGTTCGTTTTCGAAACTCTGCATGGAGATATGTAAACGTTCATCAGGACAGTTGAAATACCAGGCATACTCCTGGTCCATGTTCATGAATGGCGATACATGAAAAGATTTATTGAAATTGAACTGTCTGTTTTTACCTTGCGTGATCTCACCATCCAGTACGTAACAGTGTTGTTCACCCCATGGCGTGTTGTGCACTTCGGCAATGACAGTTTCAACCTGTGTGCGTTCGTCGTTCCAGCAGTAATAAAAACTGACCGGGTTCATCACGTAACCAAAGTAGCGCAGGTGCGTCAGCAGCGTGATAGGACCATGGTGTTTTTTTCCGGTTCTTGTCTCTACCAGATCCCTGATAGAGGTGGCGAGTGGCAACGACGGATCGCCATAATGATCTTTACGTTTGAAGCAGGCCAGGGCAAAACGCTCTGTCGACCAGAAACGGAACTTTTCGAACAGCGATGGCAACTCATCGAGGTCCAGGTGCATCATAAACAGGCCATAACTGAAACGGTGTTTATGCGGTTGCAGGCGATGATGGATAACACGGCCCTTGAAGATACAACTATGCATTATCAAACCTCCGCACCGTAGGCCTCACAAACGTTAACCGCACTCCTTGCGCCGTCTTCGTGGAATCCATAACCCCAGTAGGCACCGCAATAGGATATGCCTTTGCGTCTGATCAGTTCGCTGTGACGGGACTGTGCCTCAGTTCGACCCGGAGAAAATTGTGGATGATGATAAATGATGCGCTTCAGGATTCTGGACTTGTCGATATTGCGTGTCTGGTTGAGTGAAACACAGTAGGTTTCGCCAGAATCAATACTTTGCAGGCTATTCATGTTATAGGTTACCGAAACATGGTCCTGCTCGGCTTCAGGAATACGATAGTTCCAACTGGCCCATGCGCCCTTGTTTTCCGGCAGCACGCGCGTATCGGTATGCAGAACTGCCTCATTTGGTTGATAGTGAAACTGCTGCAGAATCTCTAGTTCTGTATCATCCGGATTGGCAAGCATGCCAATGGCCTGATCCGAATGACAACAGATAATAGCTTCATCGAACTCTAAGACATTACCATTCATAGTAACCACATCGACATGCTTATCGTGTCGAATAATCTTTTTAATAGGCTGACTAAGCTGAACCTTGTTGCTGTAATCTGCGGTTAAGCGTGAAACATATTCGCGTGACCCGCCTTTGACCGTTTTCCACTGCGGCCTGTCATTGACCTGAAGCATGCAGTGATTGTTCAGAAACTCGATAACAAACAGCATCGGGAACTGGCGAAAACGATCGGCCGGACTGGACCACAGTGAAGCACCTAACGGGACCAGGTAGTGTTCAATAAACTCTTCACTGTAATTTCGTTGTTGTGCGAAGTCCTCAACAGTTATGCGATCATCAAGCCCGTCTTGCAGGGAACGAACCGCTTCATCATGAAAACGACTGATGTCTTTCAGCATACGCAGAAAAGACAGGTTAAAAATGTTTCTTCTCTGGATAAACATTTTATTAAGAGAGGTGCCGTTATATTCAAGACCACTTTCTTCACAACGCACACTAAAACTCATATCGGTATTGATCGATTCAACACCGATTTCATCGAATAACCGGCAAAGCCTTGGATAGTTCTGCTGGTTAAAGACTATAAAACCGGTATCGACAGGAATTTGCCTGTTGTTTTCATTTACTATCGCTGTGTTTGCATGGCCGCCAATATAGTCACTGGCTTCGAACAGGCTGATATCATGCTGCCGTGACAGATAGTAGGCCGCAGTCATACCCGAAATCCCGCCACCAATGATCGCAATGCGCATTAACGTCGCTCCGCTTCACGTATTACAGAGATCGGTACCGGTTGTAACGACTGGATTAAACCCAGCTTATGCAGGGTAAACAGAATGAAATAACTGATATCTATCTCCCACCAGAAAAAACCCTGTCGGGTAGCATGAGGATAGCGATGATGGTTGTTGTGCCAGCCTTCTCCAAGCGTAATCATTGCAAGCAGAAGGTTATTGCGGCTGCTGTCATTGGTTTGATAGCGACGTCTACCAAACTTGTGTGCCAACGAATTAATTGTGTAAGTCGCGTGGTAGAGCATGACGGTTGAAATAAAAAAGCCCCAGACCAGCAGCTGCCAGCCATTGGTTTCAAGTTCTGGCCAGTAATGGTGGAGGTACTCACCAGAGGCATAGCAGGCTATACCGAGGAGGATAAACGGTAGCCAGTCAATGTGCTCGAGGAGTCGGAGTTCCGGAAAGCGCAGCCAATCCTTGACCCTTGAATTCATAACAGGGAAATTGCTGCGTCTCAGGAACCAGAGCATATGACTATTCAGCAGACCGTGGTCCGGGGAATGGGGGTCGTTGTCAGTATCAGAGTTGATATGGTGGTGACGATGATGACCAGCCCACCAGAGTGGACCGCGTTGACCGGCTGTACAGCCCGCAACTGCCATCATAAATTGCACCGGCCTTGAAACCTTATAGGAACGATGCGAAAAGTAGCGATGATAGATACCGGTTATAAAGAACATGCGAACCAGATACAGCACAAGCGCTACCAGCAGGGCGACATAGCTAAAGCCGACAATAAACACGGCCAGACAGGCAACATGAAACAACACAAAGATAGTTACACGGAACAAGTCCAGCGACGTATCATCTTGCGCTATCTCTTCATGTTGCAGGTTAAAAAGCCACCTGTAAAAATCGACAACAGGATTGAAGAGATAATTGTTAATCAGTTGCATTCATGCTCACCCGGATATCTGAGAGTGCATTATTTTGAATGCCGGGTGAACAACAGGTAGACAGTATGTGAAGAGTGCGTGAAATCGCCTGTTTAGTAGTGAATAACAGCGTGTGCGGGAAAACTGATCCTGACCAGGGTACCTACATTCAGCGTGCTTTCCATTTCCAGCTTCCAATGGAACCTGTCGGTCAGCATCTTGACGATGGTCAATCCTACACCGTAGCCACCACGTGGTTTTTGGCCGGTTCTGTAAAAGGGTTTGAATACTTTCTCTACATCCTGTTCTGACATGCCGACACCGCTGTCCTTGATACTAATCGAGTCAGACTCGATCGATACTTCAATCTTGCCATCGTCGGTGTAGGAAAAAGCATTACGAATAATATTGCCTATCAGGACACTCAATACCTTGTCAGAAGCCTCGATCACCAGCCTTGCACCGGCTTTCAGCTCAATACTAATCGGCTTGTCAGCATAGATCAGTTTAGCCCGTTCGATTTCTTCCTCGACCAGGTCGTTGAGTATAACCGGCTCAATGGACAGCTGGTCTTCTGATTCTCTCGCCAGCAGTAACAGTGCCACAATCAGTTCTTCCATATCAGAAGCAGAACGCTTGATGCGCTCGACCAGTTCCCGCTGTTTATCTGTCAGGTTCTGTTCCTGCAGGATTACGTCACTGGCAATCTTGATGACGGTAATTGGGCTGCGCAGTTCATGGCTCGCATCCCGGGTAAAGTTGCGTTCACGCTCAACGAACTGCCGGATACGGTTAGAGAATTCCTCAAGCGCATTGGCAAGAACGGCTACCTCCTGGTCCATATCTTCTGTAGCCAGACTCGTTTGCTCTTTTTCTCCTTTAAGCAGACCCGGCTCAAACTTTTCCACTTCGCGAGCGAGTCGTATCACCGGCGAGATCGCCTGCCTGGAAAAACGATAGCCCAGCCAACTTGAGAGATAAATGACAAGTAACAGAAAGGCCAGCGGCAACAACCCAAAAAAAGTCGCCAGCTCACTGACCTGTTTACCATCAAACTCCAGCCAGAGCCTTTCACCGTTCCTTTCCGAAACATACACAACATAAAAATCATAGTTCGGCCGGCTGAGTTCATGAAATCCAAATGCCAGATTTTCAAACTCTTCCGGTATGCGATCGGCTTCTGACAGATAACCTTTTAAATTGTAAGTGTTGGGCCTGGGAAAGTTTGTGTCCAGTCGGTGTAACTGCCAGAAGTGTTCTGCTTCATTTTCCAGAGCAGCCTTGATTAATATGTCGCCGAGCACGTAGCGTGCCGCGAACACACTCAGTATTGCGGTCAGGCCAATCAGGGCGGCCTGAACCAGGAAGGCCTTCCATATTCTATGCCCCAGTCCGATCCGATTCTGCATGCTCTTCAACCAGACGGTAACCGGTATTTTGCAAGGTGTGCATCAATTGCTTGTCGAAAGGACGATCAATGATCTTGCGTAGCGAGTAGATATGGCTGCGCAAGGTGTCGCTGTCTGGCAGAATATCACCCCAGACCTCGCGTTCGATTTGCCTGCGACTAACCACCCGAGGCGAGGCACGCATAAGAATCGCAAGAATCTTCATGCCGATTGGCGTCAGTTTCAATTCCTGACCCGCGCGTTTTACCTGTAATGTACCCGTATCGAATGTCAGGTCACCGACCGTCAGTACCTCGGGATTTATCAGGCCCTTTTCACGTCTTATTAAGGCCTTGATGCGAGCTTCAAGTTCTTTAATCTCAAAAGGTTTGATCAGGTAATCATCTGCACCGCTCTCCAGACCGGCAATTTTGTCATCAAGCGTGTCGCGCGCCGTGAGTATCAGGACCGGGGTAGACTGTTTTGCCTCGGTTCGAATTTTTTGCAACACATCCATACCCTCGATGCCCGGCAGCATCAGGTCAAGAATAATGACATCATAGCTATTGGTTACTGCCAGGTGTAGACCGGTTACGCCATCTGCCGCGTAATCAACCAGATAACCCTGCTGCTCCAGGTAGTCATAGACCATGGTAGCGATGTCCTGGTTGTCCTCGATTAACAGTACGCTGTCATGCTCGGCTGTGTTAGTCATGTCCGAAATTCCAAGCCTAAATTGGTAAGAATCGCATAATCGATGTGATTACAGCATGAAATTTGACCAATTTGCATCCTTTCCTGGATATATAAGTATCGTAATTCTAGCGATGAGATACTCAATGAGGTAAAGTTGCCCCCTTTTTTAATGGCACAAAAACAGGCTTTGGCAGATGACTGATTATGTAATTGCTCCTTCCATCCTCTCGGCTGACATGGCCCGACTGGGCGAGGATAGTGCCAGCGTCATTGCAGCTGGTGCAGATTTCATACACGTCGATGTTATGGATAATCACTACGTGCCAAACCTGACGTTTGGCCCGGTAGTCGTCAAGGCACTGCGAGACTTCGGGATTACGGCACCACTGGACGTACACCTGATGATCAAACCGGTTGACCGAATCATTCCGGAATTTGCCGAGGCCGGGGCCAGCTACATCACTTTTCATCCTGAGGCTTCGGAACATATCGATCGCAGCCTGCAGCTGGTCAGGGATTGCGGCTGCAAATCTGGCCTGGTATTTAACCCGGCTACGCCACTCCACTATCTCGAACACGTGCTGGACAAGATCGACATGGTACTGCTGATGTCGGTCAACCCCGGCTTTGGCGGGCAATCATTCATACCGTCGGCACTGGACAAATTGAAACAGGCCAGACAGATGATCGACAGTTCCGGTTACGATATCCGTCTCGAAATCGACGGTGGTGTAAAGGTCGACAATATTCGACAGATCGCCGAAGCCGGTGCTGATACCTTTGTTGCCGGCTCCGCCATATTTAACAGCGATAACTACCAGACTACGATTGAGGCCATGCGCGAACAACTGCGTTTGGCCAGCGCCTGATCGTTAGTTAAGTATTATGTCAATTTCTACACCTGAACTGGTACTGCTGGACCTTGACGGTACGCTGGTCGATTCTATACCCGACCTCGCCCGCTGCCTGAACCTGTCACTGGCCGAAAATGGACTGCCGGAAAGAGATCTTGGCCGTGTAAGAAACTGGGTGGGTAACGGGCTGGATAAACTGATCCACCGTGCGGTCAGCGACGACATCGACGGTGAAACTGCAGCTGATACGCATGCGCAGGTGAAGCAGGTGTTCATGAATTATTATATGGCGGAACCTTGCCTGTTGAGTGATTGCTATCCCGGTGTCCGTGATGGCCTGTCCGTATTGCAGGACAAGGGTATGCAGCTCGGCGTTGTAACCAACAAAGATGAGGAGTTTGTTGCGCCCATTCTCAAAACCCTGGGTATCGCCGAGCATATGAGCATCATCATTGGCGGCAATACACTGGCGAAAAAAAAGCCGGACCCGCTGCCATTGCTGCATGCCGCTTCAGTATTCCAGAAAAACCCGACCAGTTCGTTAATGGTGGGGGATTCGGTGAGTGATGTTAAGGCGGCCCGTGCCGCAGAATTCCAGATCGTGTGTGTCAGCTATGGTTACAACCACGGACAGGACATACGCGAAAGCAACCCGGATGCGGTCATCGATTCTCTGCTGGAACTACCCGCATTGTTTTACTGATTACTGATGGACAATAACGAATTCAACAGGCTGGTCAAGCAGGGTTACAACCGTATCCCGATGATGCGTGAAGTACTGGCCGATCTGGATACGCCACTCAGTACCTATATGAAACTCTGCAGTGGCCCGTATTCCTACCTGTTTGAATCCGTGCAGGGCGGTGAGAAATGGGGTCGCTATTCAATTATCGGGCTACCGGCAAGGCAAATCATCAGCATTACCAAATCAACGCTGACCATCAAACGTGATGACGAAATCATTGAGCAGTATGACACTAGCGATCCACTGGCCGAGATAGAATCCATAATGCAGCGCTATCGCGTACCGGAACTGGAGGGCATGCCGCGCTTCAACGGTGGCCTGGTCGGTTACTTCGGCTATGAGACGATACGCTATATCGAACCGCGCCTGGACCGCGAAGATAAACCAGATCCGATCGGCTCACCCGACATCCTGCTAATGCTATCTGACGAGGTAGTCGTGTTCGATAATCTGAGTGGCAAACTCTTCATCATCGTGCATGCCGACCCGGAACAGGAAGATGCCTTTGAGCATACTCAACAGCGTTTAAATGAACTTGCGCGCACGCTGATCATTAAGCAGATCGACAGCAATATCAGCAATGACTCCAGGGAAGTTGACGAACAGGATTTCGTCTCCGGCTTCAACCAGTCGAATTATGAAGCAGCCGTTGACAGGATTAAGCAGTACATCGTTGAAGGTGATGCAATGCAGGTTGTGTTGTCGCAACGGCTTTCGATCCCCTTCAACGCCGAACCGATTAATCTGTACCGTGCCCTGCGCTGCCTTAATCCTTCACCCTATATGTATTTTATGGATCTGGATGATTTCCAGATCGTGGGTTCTTCACCGGAAATCCTGGTAAGACTGGAGGACGACCTGGTTACCGTCAGGCCGATTGCGGGTACCCGACCACGGGGTAAAACCGAGCAACATGACCACGAACTGGAACAGGATCTGTTACAGGATCCGAAGGAGCTGGCAGAACACCTGATGCTGATCGATCTTGGCCGCAACGACGTGGGCCGGGTCGCGAAAATGGGCAGTGTGCAACTCACTGACAAGATGATCATCGAGCGCTATTCACACGTGATGCATATCGTCTCCAACGTTACCGGCGAACTGACCGACGCAATGAGTGCGATTGACGTATTGCGTGCGACCTTTCCTGCAGGCACCGTATCAGGTGCACCCAAGATTCGCGCAATGGAAATCATAGATGAACTGGAACCGGTAAAACGCGGTGTCTATTCCGGCGCTGTGGGTTACCTGTCATGGAATGGCAATATGGATACCGCGATTGCGATTCGTACAGCGGTAATAAAGGATAACAGCTTGCATATTCAGGCAGGTGCCGGCATCGTTGCTGACTCGATACCAACCAATGAGTGGGAAGAAACGATGAACAAGGGCCGCGCCATATTCAGGGCCGTAAGCCTGGCAGAAAAGGGACTGGAATGAACAGGAAACTACGATGCTATTAATGATCGACAATTACGATTCCTTTACCTATAACCTGGTGCAGTACTTTGGCGAACTGGATCAGGAAGTCGTGGTTTATCGAAACGATCAAATCGATGTGGCCGGTATTGAAAAACTGGCGCCGGATCAAATCGTCATATCACCGGGACCCTGCACGCCGAACGAGGCCGGCATTTCAATCAGCGCGATCGAAAAGCTGCAGGGCAAGATGCCAATTCTGGGAGTGTGTCTCGGTCATCAGAGTATCGGACAGGCTTTTGGTGGCAAGATCATCCACGCGCATGACATCATGCATGGCAAGACTTCGGATATTTTTCATAATGGAACCGATGTGTTTACCGGTTTTCAGAACCCGTTCACTGCCACGCGCTATCACTCGCTGGTGATTGATAAAGAAAGCCTGCCTGACTGTCTTGAGATAACGGCCTGGACCCAGGATAAGGATGGCAACATGGATGAAATCATGGGGGTACGCCATCGTGAACTGAATATTTCCGGCGTGCAGTTCCACCCGGAGTCGATACTGACTTCTTACGGACATGAGCTGTTGCAAAACTTCCTTAATAAAAAGTAGCTAGTATATTTCGCAGATGGATATCCAAACCGCAATCAATCAGGTAATCAACGGGCAGGACCTCGGCCGTGCCGACATGCACAGCGTCATGCAGACCATCATGCAGGGCGAGGCAACACCCGCACAGATTGGCGGCCTGCTGGTCGCACTTCGACTGAAAGGTGAAAGCGTTGATGAAATAACGGCAGCCGCCCAGGTGATGCGCGAGCTGGCAGAAAAGGTGGAGGTTGATAAAACTCACCTGGTCGATACCTGCGGCACCGGCGGCGATGGCGCCAATACCTTTAATATCTCGACTACTTCTGCTTTTGTTGTTGCCGCCAGCGGCGCCAAGGTAGCGAAGCACGGCAATCGATCGGTCTCCAGCAAATCCGGCAGTGCCGACGTGCTGGAGGCGGCCGGTATCAATCTGCAACTGGATGCGGCACAGGTCGCCAGCTGTATCGAAAAAATCGGCATTGGCTTCATGTTTGCGCCAATGCATCATAGTGCAATGAAGCATGCGATTGGTCCGCGCCGTGAGCTTGGTGTACGTACCCTGTTCAATGTACTTGGCCCGCTTACCAACCCGGCTGGCGCGCCGAACCAGGTTATCGGTGTTTTCAGCAACGACTGGTTAATGCCACTGGCAGAGGCCTTGCAATACCTGGGTAGTGAACATGTGCTGGTGGTACATGCGGAAGACGGAATGGACGAAATCAGTATCGCTGCAAAAACCAATGTCGCTGAATTAAAAAATGGACAGATTGAGTATTATAGTATTTCTCCGGATGACTATGGCATGCAACCACAGGCCATCGCCGGGCTGGCGGTAGAAGACATCGAACAAAGCCTGAAAATGATGCAGTCCGTCCTTGATAATACGGCGAGTAATGCTGCCAGGGACATCGTTTGCCTGAATGCAGGCGCTGCTATCTATGCAGCGGGCATTGCGGCGACCATTCCTGACGGTGTCTCGACGGCGATAGATATGATTGAGTCCGGCGCAGCAAAACAAAAACTCGAACAGCTTATTGAACATAGCCAGTCATTCAAGTCATAACTGTTATGTTGGAAAACACACCTGACATTCTTCGAGACATTCTTGCCTACAAGGCTGAATACGTAGCACATTGCAAGCGGCAAAAATCGGATGCCGATGTTAAAGCTATGGCTGATGATGTGGCACCCACGCGTGGCTTTACCAATCACTTGCTACAAACGAAAGACCGCGGCGATCCTGCAGTTATTGCAGAAATCAAAAAAGCCTCACCGAGTCGCGGCGTAATCCGCAAAGATTTCAAACCGGACGAGATCGCGCGCAGCTATGAAGCAGCCGGCGCCAGCTGTTTGTCGGTATTGACTGATATCGAATTCTTCAAGGGCTCGGACGATTACCTGAAACAGGCTCGCGCCGCCTGTGAATTGCCGGTATTGCGCAAGGATTTTATGATCGATCCCTACCAGGTATATGAAGCGAAGGCTATTGGTGCAGACTGCATACTCGTGATCGTCGCTGCCGCCACGGATATGCAAATGCAGGATCTGGTAGGTGTCGCGAACGAGCTAGGACTTGATGTACTGGTAGAAGTGCATAACCGGGAAGAGCTGGAAAGAGGCCTGATGTTGCGCACACCGCTGATTGGTATTAACAACCGCAACCTGCATACATTTGAGACATCGCTGGATACAACGCTCGGCCTCTTGACCGATGTATTCCCTGACAGAACCGTTGTTACTGAAAGCGGCATTCATAGCCAGGAAGATGTTGACCTTATGCGCAAAAACAGTGTTAATGCTTTCCTGGTCGGTGAAGCATTTATGAAGGCCGAAGACCCGGGTGCAGAACTGAAAAAATTGTTCTTTGACCGATAAGAATTGTCCGTCTTTAATATCGAAATATAACAGTGCAGTTAAGCCGCGATACAAACATTGAGTTTAAACTGCAATAATACAATGGAGAGTTAAAAATATGTTCGCTATAAAGAATTACTTTGTCCCCTCATTGATGCTTTTCACTTTGCTTGCTGCACATAGTGTCAATGCGGCAACAGTAAAACTGGAGCAGGTATGGCAACTTGATGGCCTGCAGAATCCGGAATCGGTCATCTATGATCAAAAACGTGATATTTACTACGTATCAAATGTCAATGGCACACCTAACGTCAAGGACGGTAAGGGCTCAATCAGCGCGGTATCTGTTGAAGGAAAAATGCTTGAGCCTGCATGGATTGTGGGACTGAATGCCCCGAAAGGCATGGCTATACATAACGAAAAACTTTACGTGGCCGACATCGATGCGCTGCTTGAAATCGATATCGAAAAAAGATTGATTACAAACAGCTTTGTTGTCAGCGATGCAAAGTTTTTAAATGACGTCACCGTCGATGATAAAGGCAATGTCTATGTTTCGGATATGGTTATGAACCGTATCCATCGTTTGAGCAATGGCAAGTTCGAGATATGGCTGGAAGGCGAAATACTGGAAAACCCGAACGGTCTGCACTTCGAAGAAGATGACATTATGCTTGGTAGCTGGGGCAAGATGACCGACGGCTTTGCCACAGACGTGCCCGGACATCTGAAACGAATCTCGCTTAAAGACAAAGAAATCTCGTCCGTAGGGGACGGCTCACCGCTCGGTAATCTTGATGGTGTCGAGGGAACCGAAGATACCGGTTTCTACGTGACTGACTGGATGAACGGCAAGCTGTTCCTAATCAGTCGAAAAGGTAAAGTCACAGAATTGCTGGACCTGAACAAGGGCAGTGCTGATCTTGAATTCATTCCGGAAAAGAGCCTGATCCTGATACCGATGATGAACGACAACACACTGAACGCCTATAAAATATCCAGATAGTAAGTTGCAGTAGCCAGATCTTTTCCATTCATGAGAAATGCACTCATCTTTTTTGCTGCCGGCTGCGTTGGTGCATTGGCCAACAGTCTCACAGTATGGATGTTTGGTGAATCCGGTATTAACCAGGCGCTTGGTGTTTCGATCGCGCCCACGCTCAGCCCGGCCTGGCTGTACCCGCGAATCGTCTGGGGTGGTCTCTGGGGACTGCTGTTTTTACTACCCATGCTTGATTCCAAACTGTTTCTCAAAGGCAGCATCCTTAGCATTTTCCCGACGCTGGTTCAGCTGTTTGTCGTGTTTCCTTATAAGACAGACAAAGGCTTTGCCGGACTGGAACTCGGTCTAATGACACCACTGCTGGTGTTATTGTTTAACTGGGTCTGGGGTGTAATCACCGCACTATCGATAAAGTTATCAAAGTAAAACAAGATCGAAGTCCTGCATAAATGCTGATTGCTGTGCCATAATCAGCGTTATGCTGATTATGGTCAGAATTTAACTTTTCCTCCTGATGGATATAGACAAGCTACAGTCGTATTTATCGCAAGCACTATCAAGTGCCATAGAATGGTCTACCAGCCCGGCATTTTACGCTCAGGCCGGACTGATACTTATCGCAGTCATCGCAGCGTATTCACTGGCGCATCTGGCCAGGAACCATCTGCCAATACTCAGGGAAGAACCCAAACCCGGTAACCTTTATCTGTTCAGGAAACGTATCTTTCAGGTCCGCGACCTGTTGTTTCCACTGTTCAATATCATCCTGCTCGGTATTGCGATAGATCTCAGTATATTGCTGGTGCAACAGGGCTGGCTGGTACGAATCGGGCAAAGCCTCGCTGTTGTGTTCATGCTGTATTCAATTATCACTCGCATCATCAGCAACCGCTTGATCAGAAAACTGGTTACCTGGATCGCAATTCCCATCGCATTATTACAAATTTTTGGCTGGCTGGATGATGTCACGTTCTATCTCGACAGCATTGACCTGGAGATTGGAAATATACGCCTGTCTGCCTATGGTCTTGTACGGGTGCTTATATTCGGTGCCGTACTTTTCTGGCTGGGACGCGTCTCAAACCAGATAGGACAGCAAATCATTCGAAACCAGGAAGACCTGGAGCTGGGCACGCGCGAGGTATTTGCCAAGCTGTTCACGGTGACGGTGACGGTAGTCATCTTCATCCTGTTGTTACAGGTTATGGGCATCAACCTGACCGCGCTGGCTGTGTTTGGTGGGGCACTTGGTGTCGGTCTCGGTTTTGGATTGCAGGCCATCGCATCGAACTTTATCTCCGGCATCATCATTTTGCTGGATCGTTCTATCACCGTTGGTGACCATATCGAACTGGAAGACGGTCGCAGCGGCATCATCCGTGAACTGAAGATGCGCTCAACCACGCTGGAAACTTTCGACGGCAAAGATATCATGGTGCCAAACGAAACTTTCATCACGTCCAATTTTACTAACTGGACACATAAGAACAAAAAACAACGTTACTCGATTGAATTTCAGGTCGCTTATAAGACCGATCTACACAAGCTGTTTGATCTCTTGCGCGAGGTAGTTGCCAGCCATCCCCAGGTGCTAAGCGGTGATGACATTCCGATTGAGGAAAGGCCCGATGCTGAAATTGCCGGCTTCGGCGACTCCGGCGTAGATATCCTTATCGAGTTCTGGATGGAAGGCGTAGATGACGGTAAAAACCGCGTTGGCGCCGATCTGTTATTAATGATCTGGGACGCGTTGAAAGCCAATGGTATGGAAATACCTTTCCCGCAACGCGAAGTCAAAATTGTCAACAGTCCCACAGACTGGCTGGCTCGCGGCAGCTAACGAAGACTGGTCGATTGTATTGATATAGCTCGCGGCCTAAACTGGCCACATGAATTTCGACAATCAAACACTGCAGACCTTCAGGTCAAGCTTGGACCGCTGTCAGGCAGACCCGCAATTCCTGAATCGCTTTTATAGCAAGTTTGTGATTGCCAATCCCGCGGTACGCGATAAATTCGCCAACACCAACATGGAAGATCAAAAAATGATGCTGCATGCATCACTGTATATGATTGCACTCGCGACTCAGGGCAACAAGTCCGCATCGATGTATCTCGACAACATAGCCAAACGTCATTCAAAGACGGAACTGGACATTCCTGCCGAACTATATGACCTTTGGCTGGATACCCTCATTCAAACCGTCAGTGAAACTGACGAATCTTTCGATGAACAGATCGAATCGGCCTGGCAGCAGGTCATGCAATATGGCATCGATTTTATGCAATCCAACTATGCCGTTTAATTCCTGTCTTGTTTTGGTGTTAGCGAAGCGACTTTCTGCTTCCACTTCCTCAACGCTTCCTCGTAAAAAATATAAACGCAGCGCTCACAGCCACGACCGCAACAATCAGACGGGTCAGGTTGTTTAGGTCTGGGTGGTAAAGCTGGTAGCGAATCGCTTGCCATGACTATGTCCTGGCAAACAGCTGGCTCGCGTCCTTAAATGATTTGAACTCCAGAACATTATTACTCGGATCAGTAATGAATAACGTGGCCTGCTCGCCTACCTGACCTTCGAACCGCGTCGTCGGTGGAATAAGATAAGCGATATTCTGCTCATCCAGTCGCTCCACCAGTTCATGCCATACTTGCCAGGTCAATACCAGACCAAAGTGACGAACAGGAATAGATTCACCATCAACCGGATTGGTCTCTACAGGAACAGTTTCATCCGGCTTAACATGAGCAGAGACCTGGTGTCCGTAAAAATTAAAATCGATCCAGCGTTCTGCCTCACGACCAAGCTTACAGCCAAGCATGTCAATATAAAAACTTCTGGTTGAATCGATATCGTTGACCGGGATAGCAAGGTGAAATGCAACGGCTTGCTGCATCAGTCTTCTTCCGGCTGTTTCCCGTAGTCACGAAACTTCTCCAGATTGGTTTCCATCTCGTTTGCATCAAGCAGCACGGGCTTACCAGACTGCAGGCTCAGAGAATACTGTTTTGCCAGCGATTCTATCTCATGCGCAAGATTGTAGGTCTCTTCGACAGTGTCGCCCACGGCCACCTGTCCGTGATTGGCAAGCAGACAGGCATTGCGATCGGCCAACGCAGCAACCACATTCTCGGAAAGCGCCTGGCTACCGAAGGTCGCATATTCTGCGCAGGCAATAGTGTCGCCGCCGGCAATAGCGACCATATAGTGAAATGCCGGGATCGGTTGTCGATTGCAGGCCAGCGCCGTCGCATAGGGAGAATGACTGTGCACGATGGCGTTCACATCTTCACGTGCCTGGTAGATCGCAGCATGGAACGGCCATTCGCTTGAAGGCAGCCGGCCACCCTCAAGCACGCTGCCATCGTATGCACATTGCACCAGGTCATCTATCCTGAGTTTGGTATAGGCGAGACCCGTAGGCGTAATCAGAAAACCTTCATCACAGCGCACGCTGATATTGCCTGATTTCCCGACACTCAAACCGCTCGGATTAAAGTCACAGGCCGTGGCAATAATCTCTCTTTTTAATCGAATCGATGCCATAGTATTGACCAGCTGTCGTTTTACAGCCGCCTCAGCAAAATATGTTTTACCGTCAGTTATACATTGAAGCGGAATAAAATAACATCGCCATCTTTGACAACATACTCCTTGCCCTCGGAACGGCACTTGCCGGCATCGCGGGCACCCTGCTCGCCACCGCAGTCTATATAGTCTGCAAACGCCGTCACCTCGGCACGTATAAAGCCGCGTTCAAAATCGGTATGGATGACTCCCGCTGCCTGCGGCGCAGTCGCACCAATCGGAATAGTCCAGGCACGGACCTCTTTCGGTCCTGCGGTAAAGTAGTTTTGCAAACCCAGTAATTCATAACCCGCGCGGATGATTCGATTCAAGCCCGGTTCTTCCAGGCCCATCGCTTCCAGAAATTCAATCTTTTCTTCATCATCCAGCTGTGCAATTTCCGATTCGATGGCCGCACAAACAGGGATAACCCGCGCATTTTCCTGTTCCGCTATCTCGCCAATTTGTTCCAGCCACGGGTTTGAATCCAGCCCCTCTTCCTCGACATTGGCGATGTACAGGGTAGGCTTGTCGGTAAGCAGATGCAGCTCCCTGATTGTCTCCCGATCGTCGTCACTCAACGACATGGAACGTACTGGCAAGCCCTGATCGAGATGCGCGAGCAGTGCCTGCAATCGTTGTTCTTGCTGGAGTGCGGATTTGTCTCCACTACGCGTCAATTTACTGGCTTTTTGCAGGGCCTTGTCGACGGTTTCCTGATCGGCAAGACAGAGTTCAGTATTGATCACCTCGATATCAGATAGCGGGTGCACCTTGCCTGTAACATGCACGATATTGTCGTCGGCAAAACAGCGCACAACCTGCGCCACAGCCTGCGTTTCACGGATGTTGGCTAGAAATTTATTGCCGAGTCCCTCACCCTTTGATGCGCCTTCGACCAGTCCGGCGATATCGACAAACTCCATGTGTGCAGGCACAAGCCTGGCGGGTTTGACCAGTTCGGTCAGCTGCTGCAAGCGCGGGTCCGGTACCGCGACGACGCCAACATGCGGGTCGATCGTGCAAAAAGGATAGTTCTCCGCATCGATGGCCGAAGCTGTCAAAGCGTTGAACAGGGTCGACTTACCGACATTTGGCAAGCCAACGATACCGCATTTAAAACCCATGATTTATTTAAGCTACTGTAATATATAGGATTAATTTAAAGATAAGTGAAGGTCTCGGCGAACCCGCCGTATTGTCTTGCACCCTTTAGTGGCACGTATTATGCACAACTAAACAGTTCAATAGAAATATAAATATGGCTGATAAACAGCCACTTATGAGCAAGCAGATTAACACGGAGTTTAATATGCAGTTTCACGGTATTCATAATGGTAGAACGTCTATTTCAAACAGGTTTATCCAAACGACTTGTGCAATATTATGTTGCCTGTTTCTGGCTGCCTGCAGTGAGCAACCCACTAGCTCACTGAAAATTGGCACCAACAACTGGATTGGGTACCAGCCCTTTTACATTGCCCGCGAACGCGGCTACTACAACACACAGACCATCAAGCTTGTCGAGTTAAACAACACGACCGACGTGATGCATGCGTTACGTTCAAAACAGCTGGATGCAGCCGCATTGACACTGGACGAGGTATTGACGATCCAGCAGCAGGGAGTCGATATGCGCGTGGTCCTGGTCGTTGATATCTCTGACGGTGGTGACGTGCTGTTGGCCAAACCGGAATTCGATTCTATAGAGCAGCTCGCTAGTGGCAAGGTCGCGGTCGAATATACTGCTGTCGGTGCGACGATGCTGGATGCGGCTCTTTCCTCGGCTGAAATGGATATCAATGATATCGAGATTGTCTCCTGTGGCTGGGACAAACATATCGAATGCTATCAAACTGCAGATGCCGTCGTTACCTTCGAACCGGTTAAAACAGAATTGCTTAAGCAAGGCGCACGTGTGCTTTTCGACAGCAGCCTCATCAAAGGCAGGATAATCGATGTGCTCGCGATACGTAGCGAAGCCATTGAGTCCAAACAGAAACAGGTTACAGATTTGATTGAGGCCTATTACAAGGCACTTGATTATCTGAAAAACGAACAAGTCAAAGCGATCGAAATAATCCAGGCAAGGACAAAGATGAGTGCAGCGGAAGTCGTGACTTCACTGGATGGAATAGACATCCCTGGCCGGCAGGGCAACCTGCTGTTATTTCAGCCGGGCAAACTTGAAAACAACGTCGAGCAGTTAGTCGAACTGATGCTGAATAATGGTCTGCTACAAAAGTCCGTCGCCGTAGAGACACTATTCGATAGCCGTTTCCTGTAAAGCCGAATGCAAAATATCAGCATCATTCCTCTTCGCTTATGGTTGCCAATTCTCGTTTTTGGTATGTTTCTTTTGCTCGGATTGATCTTTTCGCTGAGTATTCGACAGCATTATGAGGATGGCCTCTATGCGAGAAGCGTTGAATACATCAAACAGGACATGTCAGAACTGTCTCGCGATATGATGGAACGTCTTCTCAGCGATAATTACAGTGATGCAGACAGACTGCTGACGCGTAAGGCATCAAAACGTTCCTACTCGTTACTCGTAGCAGTCGACGCAAGCGGGCAAATCTATTCGAGTACGGACAAGAAACTGCTGCTGGAATATGCATCAAGTAGTATTGCTTTTGATTCGGCTCGCTTCAAGGCAGCGATACAGCAGAACAAGGAAATCATTAAGATCGATCGCGATAACAATGTCATTCAGGCCTATTATCCAATCACCTTTGTACGTACTCCCTATGATCTGGATGAAAAACAATTTGGTGCCTTGTACCTGGTTTATGACCTGACGCTATCCATCAACGAACTCTGGAAAAATACCTGGAACACGGTGCAGCTATCCCTGCTAACCGGCCTCATGTTTATCATGTTTTTCTATGCCTTACTCAATCGATTTATCAACAGTCCGTTAAAGCATTTGACCAATGTCACCCGGCGTATCGCACAGGGTGAACTTGGTGTGAAAAGTCAGCTGCAAGGCAGCGGCGAATTTGCGGATCTGAACGAGGTTATCAATACCTTGAGTCAGCAGTTAAAAGACAACATTGAACAGTTACAACAAAGTGAGCAGCAAAAAAAGGAAATTCTGTGGGCATCGAACGTGGGCACATGGGTCTGGGATATCAGGTCCGGCGAGCTGTCATTGAACGACCGCTGGGCTGAGATTCTTGGTTATGAACCAGGGCAGCTGGATTTGTCATACTTTGATGATTGGCAGGCATTGATTCACCCGGATGACGAACCGCAGGTGCGTAAAGCATTAGACGATAAATTAGCAGGTAGAAGCAGTGACTTTGCGGTTGAGATGCGTCTGCATACACGCAATAAAGAATGGCGCTGGATAAAAGTCAGGGGCCGGATAGTTGAGCGTGATAACAACGACGAGCCGGTACGTATGTCTGGCACGATAACCGATATCCAAAAACGAAAAAGTGCCGAAGAAGCGATGCTAATCAGGGATCGTTCGATGGAGAAGTTTATCATCGGTGTCCTTATTTGCGACGCCACGAAGGACGACAACCCGATCATGTATTGCAACGAAAGGGTGACTGAGATTACCGGTTATACACTGGAAGACTTGCGTGGCAAAAACTGTCGTATTTTTCAGGGCAATGACGATCAGCCCGAGGCACGTGCCTATATCCGGGCCAGGTTAAAAAATCATAAAGAGTGCAACATGCAGCTCAGGAACTATCGGAAAGATGGCAGTATGTTCTGGAATGACCTGAAGATTTCTCCGGTCTTCAACGAGCAAGGCAAGTTAACCAACTTTATCGCAAGTCTTGCGGACATCACCGAGAAGAAAAAGACGGAAGAACAGCTTAATATCCTCTCGCGTGCGGTTGAATCAACCGAATCGGCAATGATTATCCTCGATCGGGATCTGATGATCGAATACGTCAATCCAGCCTATGTAGCTATGACGGGCTATGAAGAAGAAGAACTGGTAGGCAGAAGTCATACAATCCTGATCTCCGAGGGTGTTGAGAAGCATAACTATCATGATGTCTGGCCAGAGGTCATGGACAAGGGAATTTGGAAAGGCATTTTTGAAAACACCAGAAAGAATGGTGAATTGTATCAGGATAAATGCACGATCTCCGCAGTCAGGGACAAGCAGGATAAAGTGACACATTTCATCTGTATCCATGAAGACATAACGCGTGAGTATGAGCTGAATCAGCAATTGAACTACGAGGCAACGCACGACAAACTGACCAGACTCATTAATCGTAATGAATTTGAACGGCGGGCAAATCGACTTATTTCATCGGTCGAAAAAAATGATGAAGAACATGCCATGTTTTTCATGGATCTCGACCAGTTCAAAATCATCAACGACAGCTGCGGGCACAGCGCCGGCGATGAATTACTCAGACAGGTCAGCATGCTGTTGATTTCAATTATCAGGAAGCGGGATACACTGGCGCGACTGGGTGGAGATGAATTCGCCGTGTTGATGGAACATTGCACAATCGAACATGCGCATCGGGCGGCGACAGACATTCTCGACGCCATCCAGGATTTCACTTTTTCCTGGGAAGGACGCACTTTCAAGCTTGGTATCAGTATCGGTCTGGTCAGGATAAACAACGCGGTGATTTCACTGCAACAGCTCATGAAACAGGGCGACACGGCCTGCTATATGGCCAAAGATCTCGGCCGCAACCGTATTCATGTCTATCACATGCACGACCAGGAGATCGCCATTCGCGAAGGCGAGATGCAATGGGTAGAAAAAATCTACCAGGCACTGGAGCAAAACCAGTTCTGTTTTTATGCACAACCGATCATGAAAACACGTAGCGGCGTCAGCGATCATTATGAACTGCTTATCAGGATGATCGACAACAATAATGAAACCATCCCGCCAGGAGCATTTTTACCCGCAGCGGAACGTTACAATATCATTTCAAAGATAGACCAATGGGTAGTCGATCATGTTATCGAGTTGCTGTCACAACATAGCAACTTCCTCGACAGCATGGACTGTATCTCTATTAACCTGTCCGGCCAGTCACTGGCAGACAGTCAATTTATCGAACATATCCATCATCAACTGAGCAGCTCCCGGCTTAAGCCCTCCAAGCTCTGTTTCGAAATAACCGAGACCTCGGCTATTTCGAACCTGCAGATTGCTACAGAGTTTATTCAACAGATGCGCGGTATTGGCTGCCGCTTCTCACTTGACGATTTTGGCAGTGGCCTGTCTTCATTTGCTTATCTGAAACACCTGCAGGTCGATTATCTGAAAATCGATGGCCTGTTTGTTAAGGACATCGCCAACGACAAGATTGACCTGGCCATGGTGAAATCAATGCATGAAATGGGAGCGGTGATGGGCATGGAAACCATTGCCGAATTTGTAGAAAACGACCAGATACTGCATATTCTGAAAGGTATTGGCGTTGACTACGTCCAGGGTTACGGCATTGCCAAGCCACGATTACTGCAAGACATACTCGACGAATACCCGGAACAGAAATTTAAACCTCGCCTGGTAAAGTAACCGACGCTAATCAGCAGCACTAGTGATGACTGTTCATCAGCTTCTGAAACTGTCCGCGGAATAGCAATTCGTAATCGTCAATAATTGCAGTAATGCTATTGACGATAGCATCCTCATCTTCCCGGTCTGGCCTGCCGAGCACATAGGAAACAACCTTGTCCTTGCTGCCGGGATGACCGACACCGACACGCAGTCGATGAAATTCCTTGCTACCGGTCTTCTCTATAATGTCCCGCAGTCCATTGTTACCGCCGTGACCTCCAGCCTGTTTGAAGCGGGCGGTTCCGGGATCAAGATCGATCTCATCATGGATAATCAACACCTGATCGGCGTGAATCTTGTAAAAATTCATTATCGCCTGCACAGCTGTTCCGCTCTCATTCATAAAAGTTTGCGGTTTGCATAGCCAGCAATCGATATCACCGTGCCGATAGCGGCAAGTGTCTGCAGAAAACTTTTTTTCGTGCTTAAAATTCAGGGACAGTTTGCTGACGAGGGCATCAATAAACCAAAACCCGGCATTATGCCGGGTTAGCTGGTATTGCAAGCCCGGGTTACCCAGGCCCACGATCAGTTTAAGCTGTGCTGCCACTGATCAGGCAAGATGCCTAATCGCCGGTTTCTTCGGTATCATCCTGCTGACCAGGTTCCGCCTCAGCAACTTCTTCAACTTCAACCTCTTCAGGCTCCTGTTCAACTCTTGGCATATAGACCTGGGCAATACTCTGATCTTCATCGCCACCATGAACAAGGGCGTAGATCTCGACGCCTTCCGGCATCGTCAGATTACTGGCATGCAAGGTCTCACCAATAGCGACTTCGAGCATATCTACTTCGATAAACTCCGGCAGGTCTTTTGGTAAGCAGACGATTTCCAGTTCCGTAATCAGGTGATTGATGACACCACCATCACGTTTTACACCAACACACTTTTCTTCGTTAATGAAGTGCAACGGCACACGCATGTTCAGCTTTTCACCGGCCTTAACGCGCAGTAAATCTATGTGTAGCAGTTTGCGCTTGAAAGGATGACGCTGCAGGTCTTTCAAAACGACCTGTTGTGATTCGTCACCAATATTCAGGGTAAGAATATGAGAATAGAAGGCCTCATGATCGAGATGATGCATGATATCGTCCTGATCCAGGGCGATCATGGTGGCGTCTTTTTCGGCACCATAAACGATACCGGGTACTTTGCCAGCGCGACGCAGGCGGCGGCTCGCACCCTTCCCCACGTCATCGCGCTTCTCGGCTTTGAGTTCGAAAGTTTCCATTGAGTTACTCCTCAATTAATCAGTTTAGTTACCTCCCTGCCGCGACCAGAAGGGAGAATTCAACGCAAAATCGGCTAATCCAGGAACATCGAGCTCAGGGATTCGCCTTCTGCAATACGGCGTACGCTCTCGGCCAGCATGGCCGCAACGCTGAGTTGGCGTATGCGATCACAGGCTGCTGCCTCCGGGCGAAGCGGAATTGTATCTGTTACGACCAATTCATCAAGTCTTGATTGCTCAATATTATTCACCGCATTGCCGGAAAGTACCGCGTGGGTGCAGTAAGCGACCACTTTTATAGCCCCATAATCCTTTAATGCGCCGGCAGCGTTACACAGGGTTCCGGCGGTATCGACCAAGTCATCAATGATGACACAGGTACGCCCGTCCACATCACCGATGATATTCATGATCTCGGACTCATTCGGATTCGGGCGGCGTTTGTCGATAATGGCCAGGTCTGTATCATCCAGACGTTTTGCCAATGCCCTGGCACGCACCACACCGCCCACATCCGGAGAGACAACCATCAATTCCGGGTACTTGTGTTTCCACAGATCGCCCAGCAAGACAGGCGAGCCATAGACATTATCAAGCGGGATATCGAAAAAACCCTGAATCTGGTCTGCGTGCAAATCGACGGTCAATACGCGGTCGATACCGGTGGCAGAGATCATATTGGCAACAACCTTGGCGGTAATCGGCACACGCGATGAGCGTGAGCGTCGATCCTGCCGAGCATAGCCAAGATACGGGATAACCGCCGTAATTCTCGATGCAGAGGCGCGGTGCATGGCATCGGCCATGACCAGCAGCTCCATGAGATTATCATTGGTTGGCGCACATATAGACTGCATCAGGTAGACATCACGGCCGCGCACGTTTTCAATGACCTCGACACTGACCTCACCGTCACTGAATCGACCCACGCTTATCTTGCCAAGCGGTATATTAAGGTAGTTGGCGGCTTCCAGCGCCAGTTTAGGATTTGAATTACCGCTGAAAATTGTCATGTTGGCAAAAGACATGGCCTATTTACGCTCCCGGTTTGTTATGTAAGCTGGCTGGGGGAATCCGGACTTCCTGATTATCGTTAAATGTAACAAAGATCCCCATAGATACTTAAATTTATAGTGTAAATAATGGCTGGGGTGCCAGGACTCGAACCTGGGAATGCAGGGATCAAAACCCTGTGCCTTACCAACTTGGCTACACCCCAAATATTTCAGTGTATTGTGAATATCCTGATAATTGGATCAAGATAAATCGATATTATTTTATACGGCCCGGGCTGCATCAGACGCTGGCATCGAGCTCTGCCGCCAGTCTTTGCTGCAGTGGTGACTTATTCAAACCTTGCACCGTGTATCCCTGCCATTCGGCAGGCAGACTTTGCTGCACTTTCCGGGCCAGCACCTCTTCGGCAAAAGACGCGAAAACGCAGGCGCCGGTGCCAGTCAGTTGCGCCGGTGCGTATTGCGAGAGCCAGTCAAGCGCCTCATTTACCTCGGGATAGAGCTGCCGAACGACTGCTTCGCAATCGTTAATACCGCCGCTTTCGAGAAAGTCGCGTATTGTGATTGCAGGCGAATTCCGTGTCAAATCAGGGGCATTGAATACGGTGCCCGTCTCGACATGGCAGCCTGGGTGAATAACAAGGTACCAGTTTTCCTCCGGCTCGATGGATGTTAATTGCTCACCCACGCCTTCAGCCCATGCGGCTTGCTGATGTATGAATACGGGCACATCTGCGCCCAGTGACAAACCGACCTCCAGCAATTGTTGCTTATCCAGGCCAGTATCCCAGAGCTGATTCAGCGCCACCAGCGTCGTCGCTGCATCAGAACTGCCACCGCCGAGACCTCCGCCCGCCGGTATACGTTTACTTACATCTATCTCAACACCAAGATCGCAGCCGCTATGTTCTTTTAAAGCGTTAGCCGCCCGAACTGTCAGATCATCCTGCTCATGTACGTCGGGCATGTCGGATAGTCTGCGCACCTGGCCCGTACCTAGCACATTGAAGTTAATTTCATCGATAAGATCGATGAACTGAAAGGCGGTCTGCAGTAAATGGTAACCATCAGCCCGGCGACCAATAATATGTAAACACAGGTTAAGTTTGGCCGGTGCCGGCCAGGCTTTACTTTGCATCTCGAGAGTTTATCGCAAATGGACTAACGACATAAAAGTATATCTGGCACTGCGCCCGGCAACTACAGCTCCCAGTTTTTAATCAACATTTTTAGCTGCAGGCCAGGGCTTCTTATAAGCAGTTTTTCGGGCAACGCAAACTTATCGACGTTGGCATAGCGCTGTATTTCGATACTGAAACCCGACTGATCGAGATAGCCAAGCCGGCCAAGTTCATCCAGCACGAGTTGATTATATTCCGTGTCCGGTGCGGGGATACCTCTCACCCAGTAGCGCAATCCACGCAGGTCGACAGACCAGCCCAGTCCGGTCTGCATCAGTTCTTCCGGAGTCTCGGCCGATAAAAGCAGCTCATCAGGACCGCGCATCTGCACGCCTTCAGGAGAACCTTTAAAAACATAGGTCCCTTGACCGAGAGGAGCAACGATGCGCATCTCGTAATTACCACCAGCCTGTTGCCAGAAAATCGATGCGCTGCCGCTTTGCTGGTCGGTCTTGATACCGACACGGCCATTGATATACCAGGAAAAGATTTGATTGATTTCTAGCTGATGTTGCAGCCAACGGGATGCTTGTTCTGTTTCACTTAACTTTTCCGGAAGTCGGGTACAGCCACTGAGTATAACCAGAGTCAGCAGCAGTAAACCTAGTGGTTTCACGGTTTAAAACGTTCAATCACTTTCAGCAATCGGTCGTCGGTCGGTGTGTCCTGCAGGGCGGTGTCCCAGACTTGCTGGGCCGCTTGTTTATCACCCATTACCCAGAGCACTTCGCCCAGATGGGCGGCAATCTCGGGGTCGTTTCTTAACTCAAGGGCCTGACGCAAAAAATCGACGGCCTCATCCAGACGACCAAGCCGGTACAGGACCCAGCCCATACTGTCGAGGATGTAAAAGTCTTCCGGACTCAGTTCATAAGCACGCTTGATATATTCATAGGCTTCGTCATAGCGTTCAGTTCGATCGGCCAGTGTATAACCCAACGCATTCAGCGCGGTGGCATTATCCGGATCGTCATCAAGAATGGTTTTCAGATCCTGTTCGAGTAAATCAAGCCGACCCATTTTTTCAGCCAGCATCGCTCGTGAGTAAAGCAAGTCAGGATGACTTCCGGCCTCAATCGCGCGGTCAAATAAATCCATGGCTTCATCATAGCGTTTTTGCTCTGTCAGGATTTCGCCTTCGGCCTGGATAAGGATCAGACGGTTGCTATTTTTAGGCTGCTCAATTTCCCGAATATTCGCCAGCGCCTTCTCAACCTGACCTTCCTTAGCCAGTATCAGGCTCAGGCGAATACGTGCATCAAGGTAATTTTCACCCCCATGTACACCTTCGTAAAAATTTGTCGCCTTGTCATGCTGTTTGCGCTCTTCGGCAATACGCCCGAGATAATAGTTCGCATCAAACACGCGTTTTTTCAATTCGGTCAGGCGCGTAAAATATTGTTCTGCCTCGTCAAGTCGTGCGATTTGAAGATACAGAAGACCCAGTGCATACAGGATGTCTATGTTGTTTGGTGCCTGCACTGCCAGTATCTCGAACTGGCGGCGAGCATCGTCGAAACGCTTCGCATCGGTCAGCAGACGCGCATAGGCCATCCGCAGGTTAAAGTCGTCTTCTACCTGTTCGAGCAAAGCCTCGAGCCAGACAATGGCCTCATTCACATCGCCACGACGCTGCAGCAGGGAAAGATAGGTCATCGCTGCCGCTTCATTCCCGGGTTTTAATTCGAGCACGCGCTCCAGCAGCATCTGTGCACGATCCAGGTCGCCGAGCCTGGCCGCAACATGCGCATAGGCGTACATGGCGTCTGCGTCATCCATGTGATTTTCCATCAGGCGTTCCATCAGCTGCATGACCGCGGCCTGATCTTCTTCACTACCCAGGAAATTGGCTATCATCCATAGCTTCTGGTCCATTTGACCCTGGGACTGGGCGAGAATAATTTCCAGGTGATTAACTGCCGCATCGATGTCACCCTGGCGCAGCGTCATTACTGCGAGGACCTGGTGTGCATCAGTATTATCCGGGTCAATCTCTACCCAGAGCTCTGCTGCTTCGTAAGCAGCCTGGTCGTCGCGGGCATAAACCGCAATACGTGTTGCGCGCTCAATCACCGCAGGATCACGCGTAGTTCTCGCCAGTTCCATGTAGTTTTCTACTGCAATATCGATATTTCCTCGTTGGCCGGCAACTTCTGCAACCAGGACTTTAAATAATATGTCTTCGGTTAATTCCAGACGCGGGCGTTCTGGCGGCTTCCTTGGCGGTATTTCCGTGGCGATTTCAGGTTCAGCTTTTTCGGGCCCGGCTTCCGGCTCCAGCATCGCCTGCTCGGCAGAGTCCGGATCAGTGGCAGGGATCGTAGTACAGGCTGAGATCGCAAATAAACACAGAAAAACGAAGGGCAGGCGCATCAACCTGTCTACTGCAGCAAACGACATGTTCTAACCTCTAGCTTATAATAATGGTCCATCGGTAATCCGCTATATACCGATTCCTGACATTCTAATGATAATTTAGCGTCCTAACTACAGTATAACTTGATTCATGATGACGAGAATTGTTCACTTTTATTGCTGTCAGACCGTGAATGAACCTAAACTAAAGCTGGACCTGAATTGAATATTACTTGTAAAAACAGAGCTTCTGGAACAAAATTTTCATAATAAATTCAGAAAATTAACTGCAGCATGACACTAATTGCATATGGCATTAATCACGCCACGGCGCCGATCGAGATCCGTGAGAAAATCTCGTTCGGCAACGAAATAGTCACGGACGCGCTGACAGAACTGAAACACCAGCATGGCGTGCACGAAGCGGCCATATTGTCGACCTGCAACCGCACCGAACTTTACTGCAGCCTTGACCGCGAAAATACGCTTAACCCTATTGACTGGCTGCACAATTTTCATGGCATGCAGCAAGGCCTGCTGAAACCGTTTTTATACCAGCACCCGGATGTAAAGGCAGTTCGGCACGTACTGCGCGTCGCCAGTGGCCTCGATTCCATGGTGCTTGGCGAACCACAGGTGCTTGGCCAGATGAAAGACGCCTATCAGAAGGCCATACATGCCGGCAGCATTGGCCATCAGCTGAACCGGCTTTTTCAGCATTCCTTCCATGTTGCCAAGGAGGTACGCAGCAATACCTCGATTGGCAATCACCCGGTTTCCGTCGCATTTGCCGCGGTGCGGCTCGCGCAACAGATCTTTGGTGATTTAAATAATCAAACGGCTTTGCTGATTGGAGCCGGAGAGACAATTGAGCTCGCAACCAAGCATCTCTATGAAAACGGACTGCGGCGCATGATAATCGCAAACCGCACGCTGGAACGCTCGCAGCGACTGGCAAACCAGTACTCAGTCTATGCCATTCAGATTGGCGACATACCCAAACACCTTGCCGAGGCTGATATCGTCATTTCATCTACCGCCAGTCCCTTGCCAATACTTGGCAAAGGAGCGGTTGAAAGTGCCATCAAGCAGCGTAAGCACAAACCGATGTTTATGGTCGACATTGCCGTACCCCGGGATATCGAGGTAGAAGTTGGCAATATGGATGACGTGTACTTATATAGTGTTGATGATCTGAAAGACATGGTGCAGGAGAATCTGCGCAACCGCCAGGAAGCTGCGATCCAGGCAGAAAAGATCATCGACTCACAGGCGCGTGAGTTTATGAACTGGCTTGATTCACTCGATGCCGTGTCCACGATACGCGCACTACGCGGTCAGGCTGAACAAATCCAGGAGGATGTCATCCAGACCAGTCTTAACAAACTGAGAAAAGGCGGAGATCCTGAGAAAGTCCTGCTGGAAGCCGCGCGTAACCTTACCAATAAACTGATGCATGCCCCCAGCGCAAAGTTGAGAAACGCCAGCGCCCATAACCGCGATGAGCTCTTGCAGGCGGCTGAAGAACTATACGACCTGAACACCGAAGCGGGTCACAAAGACAACAACCAATAGCGATTTCAGCCTCGCTGGAATCGGCCTACCAAGGCCATCCCTTGCTGAATACCAAACGATGAAAGAATCACTACACTTAAAACTGGAAAAGTTGCTGGAGCGACAGGAAGAGCTTGATGGTCTGCTGTCTGACCCCGAGGTTATCAATAATCAGAACCGGTTCCGGGAGCTGTCTCAAGAATACGCCGAGGTCAGACCGGTGGTCAGCTGCTTCAATGATTATCGAAAGACGCTCGAAGATATCGAAAGTTCGCGCGAAATGTTGAAAGACAGCGATTCGGAAATACAGCAGATGGCAGCCGAGGAACTGAAACAGGCCGAGGAAAAATACCAGCATCTGGATAGTGAACTGCAGGTCCTGCTGCTGCCCAAAGATCCCGCGGATAACAGCAATATCTTTCTCGAGATACGTGCCGGCACCGGTGGCGAGGAGGCCGCACTATTTGCCGGTGATCTACTGCGTATGTACACCCGCTACGCGGAAAACAGAGGCTGGAAGGTTGAGCAAATCAGCGCCGCCGAAAGCGATCTGGAAGGCTACAAGGAAGTTATTTTGCGCATCATCGGAGAGGGCGCCTACTCACGCCTGAAATTTGAATCCGGCGCACATCGGGTACAGCGTGTACCTGCAACAGAGTCGCAGGGACGTATTCATACTTCAGCGTGCACGGTTGCCGTACTGCCGGAAGTCAGCGAGGTCAGTGAGATCGAGATCAACCCGGCCGATCTGCGTATTGATACCTTCCGTGCCTCCGGAGCAGGAGGCCAGCATGTCAATAAAACGGATTCCGCAATACGAATCACACACATGCCTACCAATACGGCGGTCGAATGTCAGGATGAACGTTCGCAACACAAAAACAGGGCCAGAGCCATGTCACTGCTGCAGGCAAAATTGCTGAACAGCGAACGTGAGAAACAGCAGGTGGAGCAGGCTGAGAACCGACGCAACCTTGTCGGCAGTGGAGACCGCTCAGAACGTATCCGCACCTATAATTTTCCGCAGGGCCGGGTCACAGACCACCGCATTAACCTGACACTTTATAGTCTTGATGAATTTCTCGCCGGGAATCTTGATATGGTGGTCGACCCACTGATCAGTGAGCATCAGGCCGATCTGCTCTCGGCTATTGGAGATTAAGGTCAACAGCATGCAGATTTCAGAGGCTTTAAAACAGGCAAGACAACAGCTGGCCGCGTCCGATTCAGCGCGGCTGGATGCCGAATTGCTGCTATGTCACAGTCTCGACTGCAAGCGCAGCCGACTGTATGCGCACCCGGAAGCCGAATTGGCTGTTCCGGCAAGACAAACATTTTTCGAGCTGGTCACGGAACGTGCCAAAGGCCGACCTGTTGCACACCTGATCCAGGAAAAAGAATTCTGGTCGCTGCGCCTGCAAGTAACCAGGGACACGCTAATCCCAAGACCTGAGACGGAAATACTGGTCGAAGCCGCATTGCCACTTATTCCGCTAAATCAGCCCTGTTCGATACTCGATCTCGGTACCGGTTCCGGCGCTATTGCGCTGGCCCTGGCCTCGGAACGTCCACTTGCCAGGGTCACGGCGACTGATTGCAACAATACGGCACTGAAGGTAGCCCGACATAATGCCGAGGAACTGGGTATTGGTAACGTTTCATTCATTGAGGCCGACTGGTTTAATTTCGAGCACTCTACACTGTTCGACCTGATTGTCAGTAACCCGCCCTATATCGATGCAGACGACCCGCATCTGCAATGCGGTGATGTACAGTTCGAGTCGCGACAGGCGCTGGTCGCATCCAACGAAGGCCTTGGCGACATTGATCATATCGTCTCCAGGGCGCAGGCCTATCTGCATGCTGGCAGCTGGCTGCTGCTTGAACATGGTTACCAGCAAGGAGAAGCAACGCGACAACTGTTTCGCAATAACTCATTTACCGACATCAGAACAGATAATGATTATGCTGGTCTTGAACGAATAACGCTTGGCATGAAACCGTTATGAATTCTTTAATCAAGCAACGCTGTTTCAAACTTGAACAGCATATCGAAAGCGATAAACATGCCGGCGCTATCAGTCAACTGCAACAGTATCCGGGCGTGCTGGAAGTCAGCTATTGCAAAAACAGAATAACAGTGAGTTACGAATCAGACATTTGTAATTATAGTGGAATCAGATCAAAGATTGGCGAACTACTGCCGATGCGAGAGGATAGCGGGATTACAAGGTTCTTGACATTACTTATCACTTTTATGGAGAACAACGAATACGAACATCGTAATTCACCAGCAGGCTGGGACCACGCTGTACAAAGTCTGTATCTTTCCATGCACGATAAACGACAGGACTACTGAGTGAAAGACGAGCAATTGCTTCGCTACAGTCGTCAGATCATGCTGCCGGAGATCGATGCCGATGGCCAGCAGCGCCTGGCGGAGGCACGGGTGCTGGTAATTGGTATGGGCGGACTTGGATCACCTTCATCCATGTATCTTGCCAGCGCCGGCGTCGGTCACCTGGTACTGGTTGATTTCGATAAAGTCGACTTAAGCAACCTTCAGCGTCAGATTATTCACTCTACACCTGATATCGATCGGCCAAAAACCGAATCGGCCAAAGAGACGCTGCTTTCGCTGAACCCGGATATTAAGATCGAGTGTATCGATCATGCCATGCAACAGGACGAGTTATTGCAACAGGCACAGCTGGCTGACGTCATTGTCGACGCCTCGGATAATTTTAAAACGCGGTTTGCCATTAATGACGCCTCTGTTCAAACACGCAC
>CAJIBF010000050.1_pt1 | contig 31203 bp, 28 predicted proteins | sample 9199291 | NCBI WGS metagenome assembly CAJIBF01 (sample SAMEA7708293, study PRJEB35096) | sediment metagenome | biome: marine neritic benthic zone biome [ENVO:01000025]; feature: sediment [ENVO:00002007]; material: shallow marine sediment [ENVO:03000034] sea grass bed [ENVO_01000059] ...
ACTGACCTCGATGGTAATCTGTTTGCTCATTTATAACCCCTGATTGCTAGTGACTAGGCGTTGTTCATTATTATCCAGAAACAGGATTTTTACTAAAATTTGTAGTAAATAGTTTTATACTAGGTTTGTGAAATATATATCTGTACTTGCAGTAATTTCAATCAGTCTTTTGCTTGGTGGCTGCGGACCACTGGCTGCCGTCAGTGCGCTCGGCACCACGATAACCAATGCGGCCTATAATAGTGCTGAGCGCGATCTGAATGATCCTCAACAGGGTCGGGATGACCAGGCGCTGGAAGTCGCCAATGCCAACATGAATCTGGGCATTGAGTATATGCGACAGGGCGCCTATGAGCGGGCGCTGTATAACCTGGAACGCGCAATTCAGGCCAAGCCGGATTTCGCGCCTGCCTACAACGTGATGGGATTACTCTACCAGCGACTTGGTGATACCACCGCTGCAGAAAACTATTTTGCCAAGGCTATAAAACTGGATCCGTCCGACTCGTCGATTTATAACAACTATGGGTCTTTGTTGTGCAGTAACAATCGTCGTGAAGAGGCACTGGAAGCGTTTACCACGGCGGCAACCAATCCACTGTATGATTCACCGGAGATCGCCTATACCAACGCAGGCATCTGCATACTGGATGATAATCCCGCCGAAGCCGAAAACTATTTCCGGCTGGCGTTGAGCTCTAACAAAAACTTCTCTCCGGCACTGCTGCAATTGGCCGAGATATCCTATCAAGCCGACAGCTATGAAATGGCGCATGATTATTATCAGCGCTACAGACAGTATTCACGGCAAACACCAAAGAGTCTGTGGCTGGGTATACAGATATGCCGCCAGCTGGGCTACGAGGATGACCTGGCAAGCTATGCCTTGCTGTTACGAAACAACTTCCCGGATACCCCTGAGGCGCGCCTGCTGGAAGAGTCCATGCTTTAGCTAGCCAGCCGATTTAGCTCTGCACACATCGAAACGATCAACTCCGTCTGAATAAGCGTTTATTGATTTGCGTCAATTAGGCTGTTTTTTCCATTTGTTATAATTCTAAAATAACAAATAAGAAAGAGCAGTTTATGAGTGAAACAGTACAGCAATTGGCGATCTTGTATGCCGATGTTTCAGGCAGCACCCATATCTACGAAACCTATGGCGATAAGGTGGCGCGTGAAAACGTGGAAACCTGCCTGTCCATCCTTACCCGTGTTGCCGAAGAAAATGATGGCCGTGTCGTAAAAACAATCGGTGATGAAGTCATGTGTGCCTTTACCAACCCGGTCAAGTGTGCTCTCGCCTCCCGGCAAATGCATGAAGCCTTAAGCGATGCCAGCGCCAATGATGAATTCAGTATTGGTGAAGTACATGTGAAGATAGGCTGGCATTACGGCGTTGTTCGCTACCGGGATAAGGAGATCGTTGGTGAAGCCCCGATAACTGCCCAGCAGATCATCAATCTTGCCAAGGCGGATGAAATACTCACCAGTGAACACAGCCTTGAACTGTTACCGGAAGAATTCAGGGATAATTCACCGCTGATAGATACTGTCGAGGCGGAGTCCGGTACGGGTGAAATTCGTGTGCGAGGCATATTGTGGGAAGAAGAGGATGCCGATGCCACCCGTTTTGGTGTGCCAAGTATGCCGGCAGACGAAACCTTACATAAGTCACTGGTGCTTGAATACGACGGCAAACAGGTCATCGTCGATGATACGCATACTCAATGTAGCGTCGGAAGAGGAACCGATAATGACCTGTGTATTCATGGCGCCTACACATCCAAATTACATGCAGAAGTGAGCTATCGGCATGGCATCTTTCATCTGGTTGATGTCAGCACCAATGGTACCGGCGTATTCTTTGAGAATGGCCGTGCCGTGCGTCTGCATCGAGAGGAAGAGATTCTTAGTGGCGAAGGGACGATCTATTTCGGAGGCACGCCGTCGAATGATCCTGAGGCGGCGGTCAGGTTTCACTGTGAAAAACACTAGTTATCAATGATGAATACCAGCCTAAAGTTTTCTTCAGGTGATGTCTGGGGAGGGCTGGCGGCAACGGCGGTAGTGCTACCGCAGGCAATGGCGTTTGGTGTAGCGCTACTGGTTGCACATGGTTTTGATGCGTCATACGGGGCATTGGGTGGTTTACTGGGCGCTGCTATTTTATGCCTTGTCTCCGGTATCACCGGCGGCACACGAGGTTTGATCAGCGCGCCAACCGGACCGGTACTGGTCCTGTTGGGCGGCGCCATGACTTCTTTGGCCAGCGCCGGCCTGGCAGATGCGGAGTTATTGATCAACCTGGCCATGATCGTTTTTTGTACCGGCCTGTTTCAGATTGCAATAGGACTGACTGGCGGCGGCAGACTGATCAAGTACATTCCCCATCCGGTTATCAGTGGATTTTTAACCGGTTCAGCCGTGTTAATGATTCTGTCGCAAATAGGACCGCTGTCTGGCAAGGGACTTGAAGATGAGACCCAGCTATGGCGATGGCTGCCTCTCGCTACTGCAGTAGCAACGGTCATTGCGACCTACCTGGGACCAATGTATTTGAAAAAGTTACCGGGAACGATAGCCGGCTTGTTGGCGGGTACTGTGTTTTTTCATATCGCGGCCTGGTTCAGTCCACTGGATATGCCCGCGACCTGGCTGATCGGGCAGTTACCCGCGCTGGATAGTGCGGGTCTGAGTATTACATCCGAGGTGTTCAAAACACTTAGCTGGAACATCATTATTCCTGCAGCCATGGCACTGGCTATCCTGACATCACTGGATACCTTGCTGACCGCCGTGATTGCCGATGTGACTACCGGTGCCCGGCACAATGCCAATATTGAAATGATAGGCCAGGGAATAGGGCAGATGTTGACCAGTATTGCCGGCGGCATGGCCGCCGCTGGTACAACCGGGGCGACCGTGGTGGCAGTCAAGTCAGGTGGGCGTCGTTGGGTCGGCGTTTTTGCCGGCGTTACTTTTTTTCTACTGCTGCTTGTTGCTCGTGACGTCGGCAGCATCCTGCCAATCAGTGTCCTCGCAGGGATTATCCTGGCCGTATCGTTGCATATGATCGATCTCGATATCTATGCCTGGGCGAAGCGTAAAAAATCCCGGGTTGATGGCGGCATTGCGATACTGGTCACCGTTGTTACCGTTGCCTATGACCTGATGATTGCGGTTGGTTTTGGAGTGCTGATCGCAATTATCATGTTTATCCGCACACAGATTCGTTCGCCTGTTGTACATCGACGTTCAACCGGTAATCAGGTACGTTCAGTTCGTTATCGTCGACCTGAAGACAGAGAAATACTTGAACAGAACGGTGAGCGCATTATTGTTTATGAACTACGCGGCAATCTGTTTTTTGCAACAGCGGATGCATTGTTCGATGAATTGTCGGGCGATCTCAACGAACCTAACTATGTGATCCTGCATTTGCGCCGGGTTCAGCAAGTCGATCTTACTGCCAAAAAATACCTGCAACAGATTGCCGCCCGGCTAAATAAGAATGGCGGCCAGCTTATTTTTTGCAATGTCCATTATGAAATAGGATTGGGCAAACGCATGCAAAAAACCTTCAAAAAAGTCAGCATGTCGGATGTCGGATTCAAGGTGAAGACCTTTAACGGAATGGATGAAGCGTTGGAATATGCCGAAGATTCTCTACTGACAGAACTTAACGTTGTGCCAACCAGTTCCAGCGACCAGATCTCACTGCGAGAGAATGACCTCTGCAGGGAGCTGACGACTGAAGATGAGGTTAATCTTGAAAAGTATCTGACACAACGAACGCTTGAGAAAAAGGAATTGCTGTTCAGCAGAGGTGACATTGGTAATGAAATTTATATGGTGATTACCGGCGAGGTCGAGATTCGTTTACCAACTACAAAGCATCATTATAAACGACTCGCAACCTGTCAGCCGGGCGCTTTTTTTGGCGAACTCGCGTTACTCTATCCCGGCCCCAGGGCAGCAGATGCGATTGCAACGCAAAGAACGGAACTATTCATCCTTGATCGAAAGGGGCTGGAGCAATTGGAAAGCGAGCATCCGGAAACCGGTGTTAATCTGCTGATGGCCCTGGCAAAAAACCAGGTAGATATGTTGCGCTGGTCCGCTAAAGAGATACAACATTTATCCGAATGGTAGCTGCTAAAGAATGATTCCTGTTTGTCAGTATTGCCTTTGAATTTCTCACACTTGTACCCGGTTTAAGGTAATATCGATATGTATATGTACGAGCATATCGAATTGAATTACCGTCTCAAATTGAAACATTTCCAACTCTTATTTCTGTTCCTGTTACTAACGGCTTGTGGCAGATCTGAATTTGACACGGCTATGTCGGCCTTTGAAGCAGGTGATTATGAAATTGCACTGGAGTCGATTGAGCCCCTGGCGGAGTCAGGTAATGCCGATGCACAAAAAGTGTTTGCCGAGATGCATGAAAAAGGATTGGCTGTAGAACAGGACCCGGAGCTCGCTGCAAAATGGTACCTGTCGGCTGCGGAAAATGGTAATGCGGCAGCCCAGGTCAAGATTGCTGGTATGTATCTGCGTGGCCAGGTGTTAAAGAAAGATTACTGGGAAGCGATGAAGTGGTCACGCAAGGCGGCTCTGAAAGGGAATGCTGAGGCGCAGGCAAACATTGGCTATATGTTCTATGACGGTATCGGCGTCAGCCAGGATTACAGTGAAGCGGCAAAATGGTATCTGAAAGCGGCCGAGCAGGGTTTGCCGAGCGCACAGCACGATCTTGGCGTGATGTATCACCAGGGTCGAGGTCTGGAACAGGATTACGCCAGTGCAATAGAGTGGTATCGCGAAGCGGCAAATCAGGGTTTCAGACAATCACAGGACAATCTATCCAATCTGTACACAAATAGACTGGGCATCCCGGAGGATGACGCGAGTGTCTTTAAATGGTTGCTGGAGAAGGCACAGAATCGTGATGTGACTGCACAATACAGTCTCGCCAGTTTGTATCAGCAAGGTGAAGCCATACCGAAGAACCTTAAGCTTGGCTATGTTTGGGCCGGAGTAGCGGCAGCCGGTGGCTATATCAAGGCACAAACGTTGCGTAACAGTATTGAATCGGACTTCACGTCTGAACAACTCACTGTAGCACGAGAACAGGCCCGGGAATTCTGGGAACTTTACGGTAACAAGGATACTTGATGCGAAAATAAAAACGGCGCCAGTTGCATTATCAGCGCCGGTATCATTCCGTTAAATCAACTCACCTTAATCGTTTTTCGCTTCGTGCTCCCCGTCTTTGGTACAGTCACTTCCAACAGGCCGTTTTTCAATTCCGCACTGATCTTCGTACTGTCGACATTGTTAGGCAACATCACGCTTCTGGCGAAGGAGCCTTGTTTAATCTCTGAACTGTAATACTCGTCTTTTTCTTTTTTGGATTCGAACTTGCTTTCACCTTTAATCGTCAGGATGTTATCACTTACCGAAATATCCAGGTCCTGTTTGTCTACACCCGGTAATTCAGCGCGGATCAAAATGTCTTTTTCCCGATCAATAACGTCCATACTCGGTTGTCGCATTTCATATGTGCCCCACAAATCGCTCATTCCCGGAAAGCCCGGACGCATGGATCGAAACCAGCCACGATTAAAATAGTCATCGAACATGCGCTCTATATCATTAAATGAAGAGAGACCAGTTGGGAATAGCCCTTGTGCTGAACCCGGTGAGAGTTCAGTTTTTTTTTCACCCTGTTTTGTTGTTTTCGTTGCCATGGAATCAATCCTCCAGTTTCATCCACATATATATAGATGATAGAAGTTTTGTTCTGCCATAATTTGATCGAAATCAAATCATATAGATAGCAAAGACGGGTGATTTGTTTCAGAAATTACCTTCGTGGGCTTGACAGATGGACGAAATAGGCAGAATATCGCGCGCCATGAATGTAAACACGACGTACAAGCCGGTATTTATGTGGCGCCACACCTATCTGTGTGTCGTCTGCACGTGCCTGCGCGTCCGGGAATTACATGATTAGCATCTAGCGTTCATAACGTATTTCTAGAAAAGCCGCAGGCCACAACCTGCGGCTTTTTTTTTGGCCATGGATGGCCTTATGCCGCGAAGCATAGGGATGTGCGTGAGCGGCGCTTGGCCATGGACGGCCTTATGCAGTTAAGAAATACCTGAACGAAAACTCAACACGAAGGAGGCTCATCTAACATGAGATAGTAAAATGAACAGAGTAATTGCCATATTAATGATAACCGGAGCAGTCTTCAGCCAGCCCGTTGCAGGGAAGGGCGTTGACTACACAAACAGAAACTACACCATAGAGTCATGTGAGCTATTCGCAAAAGACGCCTATCATGCCGCATCTACCTACAAACGTGGTGTTGTTCTGCATAAGGTTCTGACGTTAATTGAGCAGGTGCCGATGGCGAGCAGTAAACGTCAGCGCATGTTCCAGGCAATTCAGTTTGTATGGAAGTATCAACTGGACAATCCTGTTTTGGCCCGTAGCATAGCCATGGGACTTTGTTTGAAACCAAAACAGCAAATGGCGCCAATGGACGAACCGTGGTTGACATCGCCAAGGACCAGTAGAGAGTTTTATTAAATTACTAAGACACAGGGAAGTGTCAGTCTGCAGCCAGTTATTTCCAGACTGGTTTTTCTCTACTCGTGTTTGAATATTTCTTTCATGACGTCAAATGACGAGATAATGCCTTCCAGGAAATCACCGGTCATGACCAGCACATGATGAACCTTGTGTTCCAGCATCAATTCGGCCGCGCCGCGGATTGTTTCATGAGGATCGATCTTGATGAGTTTTTTTGAACACACTTCCCACGCCTTAAGATCGCTCTTCTTAACACCTATAGATTCTGCGTAGATCATGTCGCCTTCGGTAATGATGCCAATGACGTTTTTATCATCATCTTCAACGACAACACTGGATATCTTGCTCCAGTCAATATCATTCAAGACATTTTCTATGGTGGTCTCGCTGTTTACGGTGACCGCGGGTTGTACAATTTCAGATATAAGCCTGAGCATTTTTTTTACTCTATAAATCTATCTCTAAATTTAACTATGCCAAATCGTTCATCCAGTCGCAAACAGGTCCTGATATCATCGGCTTCTGACCCGGATGCCATCTTCCACATTGCTGCCCGGATGATTAATCACTGGCTCACCATCCTCCAGTCCGGTAACAATCTCGGCCGAAGTGCCACTGCGTTGTCCTATTGTCACTTCTCGCAATACGGCGCGTTCATCATTGATTGCAAACACCGCCCATTGCCCATCATGCCTGAACAAAACGCTGGACGGAATTTGTAATACATCTTCACCTTCCCAGAGTATGAAAACCGTCTCCATTCGATAGCCGTCACCAAGCCTTTGCCATTCTTCCCTCGGCGAAATGATGTCAACGATGACCAGCACACGCTGTTCTTCGACACCCAGCGCGGATATCTTGGTAAATCCAACCGGTTCTATTGTTCGCACTACACCCTGTAAATGGCTTTCGCCACCCCAGCGTTCAAACCTGACCTGTGTGCCCGGACTGATCTGTACGGCATCCCGGGATAATACATCTACCTCAACTTCCAGCGACAGCGGGTCGCCGATTTCAAGCAGTGGTTCGCCTTTTTTCACGACGCCCTCACTTTCATGATGGATCTTTAATACGCTGCCGCTAACCGGTGCGGTGATAGAAACCGTTTCGGGTGTGTCATTTGTTGCACTCGCCGCAGAATAATCCAGCGCGGCGCGTGCCGCTTTCTTTTCAAACTGTGCCACCTCGGCATTAAAACGTGCTGACTCGAGGTTTGCCTTTGTTCGTCGGGCATTGGCCTCGCCCTGTTGAAACCGGTCCAGAGATATCGTGCGTGATTCATAAAGACGTCGTAAACGATCAAGTTCACTTGCGGCAAACTCGGCATCGGCCTCGGCCGCATTCACATTTCTTTCCGCCGAACTTAGGGTCGCTGTCGCGGCAGCCAGCCTGGCTTCAGCTTCCGCGCGGCTCCTTGGATCCAACACACTGGAACGTAAGGGTTCCAGGCTCAGTATTTGCTGTTCTTTATTTACCGCGTCACCGATATTCAGATCCAGCCTGCGGGCATAGCCATCTACCGGTGCGGATAATACATAGCGATCGATGACGCGGGTCTTGCCTTCTTCCTCTATTGTCACCTGTAAGGAACCGCGTTTCGCATTGGCAATATCTACCAGGGCGGGGCGTGGAATAAACCCGATAACGATAATAGCAACAACGCATGAAGCAGCTACGATCAAACCCAGATGATTTTTAAATTGCATCTTTTATTCCCTGGTCTTTAATACGGCTATGAGATCAAGATGGTCCAGTCTGGATCGTACAACAAGGCTGGAGAATATAGCAGCCACAATTACGATGGTTGCGGCAGTGGCATAAGTAGACGGTTCAATAATCAGCGGCACCCTGAAAATCTCCTGTGGAATCTTCAGGATCATATACCAGGAGAGCAGTCGACCAACGGCAAGTCCTATCGGAATGGCAAGCAGTGTAAGCAATGCGAGTTCACCAAGCAGAATAAACGAGATTTCGGCACGGCTAAAACCCAATACGCGCATGCTGGCCAGTTCACGGCTGCGTTCCGAAAGTGCAATGCGAGCGGCATTATAGATCACGCCAAAAGTAATGATTCCGGCCAGTATCGAGATAAAACCAACAAAGATATAAACAAACTCGGCCGAGGTGTCATAAAAGGAACTGATCACGTGTTTTCTTGCAACCACATTGGCTACCTGGGGCATCTCGCGAAGCGTTTCAAAAATGGCGGCCTCGTAGGAAGGATCAATTTTAAGATAGGCGCCTGAAATGGCATCACCTTCGAGCATTAAACGGTTCAGGGATTGTCTTTCCATGTAGGCCGCAACCCCCAGGTACTGACTCACCAGGTTTACAACCCTGACTTTTTTTACCGGGCGTTTGCCTTCCAGGACTTCAATGATGATTTTGTCACCTGCTCTGACGTCGAGCAGTTTTCCAAGATAATCCGTCAGTAAAATACCGTCATCAGGCAGATCGATGGTTTGATGTTCGGTGTTTAACATCAGGAATAAATCCCGCTGTTTGTCATAGGCGTTGATACTGGTTAGATGGGTATGATGCAGATTACGTAATCTTACCGGTACGCTGCGAAAGACTTCGCCATATTCAACACCGGGCATATTTAACAGCTCATAGTAGGCGCGGTAGGAAGTCGGCTCGACAAAGGTGACGGTGATATCCTGTCGCTGTGCCAGGCCAAACTCAATATCGATCATAAATTCGATAGCGTCCTTGAAAAAAGTGCCGACCACCATGATGGCGCAGGCCATGGCAATACCGATGATGGTCAGACCGGACTTTACCGGTTTGCGTTCGAGGTGACGCACAATCATACGCATTGACTGTGCGAAGTGATGGGTTAAGCCCAAGGTTTCGATAATGCCTTTGCTGTATTTTGCCGGAGGTTCCGGCTGCATGGCTTCAGCAGGAGGCATGGTGATTGCACGTTTTACTGAAAACAGCGTGCCTGCGGCGGCGGCCACTAGTGTAATAAGGCTGGCGAAGGCAATAATCTCCGGGCGTAATTGATATTCAAGATAGGGCAGTCGATAAAACTGTGTATAGATTTCACTAAGCCCGTGCCCCAGCCAGATACCGCTCGCGGTGCCAATCAGTAAACCGATAACCACGATGATAGAGACATAACCGAGATAGTGCAGGCCGACTTCAATATTGCTGTAGCCGAACGCCTTGAGTGCGGCAATTAACTCCCGCTGGGTATCGATGAGCCGGCTAATGACGATGTTGATCAAAAAAGCCGCAATGCCAAGAAAAATAGTGGAGAACATCCCCGCCATTTGTTTCAGTTGCTCGATATCACTTTCAAAGATACGGTGAGAAATCTGCCATTCACGCTCTTTGGCGTCCTTGCCGCCATATTTTTCCAGTAGCAAGTCCAGTTGCTGAATTATATCTTTTGTATTGCTTTCCGACTGCACGGTCAGCACTACGTCATTGAAGGCCTTGTCCATTTCAAAGGCCTTGCCAAGCACATCTCGCGTCATCCACAACACGCCGAAGCGCTTGAAGTCAGGCGTAATTGCCCCGGGCGCCACCTGGTAGATGAATTCTGGAGACAGTACAATGCCGACGACACTCAGTGTTTGCATTCGGCCTTTGATGATCATTTCCAGGTTGTCACCGGGTTCAAGCCCATGCGCATTCGCAAACACCTCGTTCAACATGACTTCATCGTCACGTTCCGGGTCAACATAGCGACCCTTTAAAAGGTGCAACTGATTAACCAGTGGACGGCGATTGTCCGGTACGGATACGACCTGGCCAATAATCGGTTCGTTAAAATTCCTGACTGACAGTTTTACCGGTGCAACGACGCGTGTTTCGACTTTATCAACGCCTTCGATCTGCTGGATACGTTGCTTAATGCTTTCCGGAGCACGATTAACAGTGGTAAACACATCTGCAAACTGATAATCCCGATAATAGGTGTCCCTTGTCAGCGTCAGCGCATCCAGTGTTGTCAGCGACATAATGAATGTGGCCACCCCTGCGGCAATAACAGTCGTAATGGCGAAAGCCTGGCCCCAGCTGTTAATGAGGTCGCGATACAGTTTGATGTTGATAGTTTTCAACAAATCACCACTGAATCAGGTGGGGTGCAACACGGGCCGAATTGGATTCAACACTGGCAATCAAACCATCAGCTAAATGAATGACGCGGTCGGCCATTTGTGCAATGGCCGCATTATGCGTAATAACGGCTGTCGTGGTACCCAGTTCACGATTAACGCGTTCAATGGCTTCAAGTACGACAATACCTGTTTCTGAATCAAGCGCACCGGTGGGCTCATCACACAGCAGCACACTTGGATTTTTTGCGATGGCGCGTGCTATCGCTACGCGCTGTTGCTCGCCGCCGGAAAGCTCGGAAGGAAAATGATGTAATCGATCCTCAAGCCCGACCAGTTCCAGTGAATGTTCCGGACGCATTGGTTGCTTTGCTATCTCGGTAACGATAGCCACGTTTTCCAGTGCGGTAAGACTGGGTATCAGGTTATAAAACTGAAAGACAAAGCCGACGTGATAGCGACGGTAGTCGGTGAGCTCGGTTTCATCTGCGTTTGCCAGGTCCAGTTCCTGATAATAAACCTCACCAGTGGTGGGCTGATCCAGGCCGCCGAGGATATTCAGGTAGGTGGACTTGCCGCTGCCCGATGCGCCAAGCAGGATAACCAGTTCCCCGGCATAGAGCTCGGTATCAATGCCGCGCAGCGCATGTACCTTGACTTCACCCATGGTGTAAGTCTTGGTCAGTGCCCGCGTACGAAAGACTATTTCGTTCTGCGTTTCTGGTTTCGCTGACATGTTGCTGGCCTTTACAACTAGTCTAGTCGACAACCGGCCGTGCTGTCGAAGGATAACCTGTTGCGGGTAAAGCCGTTTGTACGACGAAACAGTTACAGGTATTTAATTTTATGCCTGGCTAAACAGATCCTCGATCGACAGGTAGCGTTCTCCCGTGTCATAACTGAACAGCAGTACGCGGCTACCGGCAGCCATGTCTTCCTGCTTCTGCCTGACTGCGGCAAGCGTTGCGCCTGAAGAGATGCCGATGAAGATGCCTTCTTCGCTGGCACTGCGACGGGCCATGTCAAATGCATCCTCTTCACTGACCTGTATGGTGCCGTCAAGGATGTCTACATTAAGCACGCCGGGAATAAAACCCGCGCCGATACCCTGCAGGCGATGCAAACCCTTCTCGCCGCCACTGATGACGGGTGATTTTTCCGGCTCGACTGCAAAAACCTGCAGGTCAGAAAACTGTTGTTTTAGTATTTCAGCACAGCCGGTGATGTGACCGCCGGTACCAACACCAGTAATCATGTAGTCCAGGCCTTCGGGGAAGTCATCGAGGATTTCCTGTGCGGTCGTTTCCCGGTGGACTTGAACGTTGGCCGGATTTTGAAACTGTTGCGGCATCCAGGCATTTTCCGTTGCTGCGAGCAGTTCCTTGGCCTTTTCGATAGTACCACCCATTCCCAGTTCTTTGGGGGTAAGTACCAGTTCGGCACCCAGTGAGGACATAAACTTTCTTCGTTCAATCGACATTGATTCCGGCATAGTCAGGATCAAACGATACCCCCTAACGGCGCATACCAGGGACAGGCCTATACCGGTATTGCCAGAAGTAGGTTCGATAATCACCGTATCTTTATTAATCAATCCCTTCTGTTCAGCATCTTCGATCATCGCCAGTGCAATCCTGTCTTTAATACTGCTGCAGGGGTTGAAGTGCTCGGCTTTCATCCAGACCTCTATGTCATCGCGAAACAGCCGGTTCAGGCGTACATGGGGTGTGCCCCCGATAGTTTGCAGAATGTTGTCGTATTTCATGGTTTCTATCCCGGGTAATCAATTAACAAAGCTATATCGTGAGTGAATTAGTATATCCAAATTAGGCAAAGACGTTTGTTAATTTTCGATAGCCTTGTTGTTATTCATGAGCATGCGGCGCCATAGCAAGGAGTAGACGATAAGGTTTATCACTATAACGGACACGCCGAGCCATACTTGTATTGCCGGCGTTAATGCTGTCGGATAAATAACGGGCAGCAGATAGTGTTCGATAAAGCTTTCCTCGTAACTATTATCCTGACGCAGATAGTTTTCCAGATAGGTCAGCGGGCATATCCAGCCAAAGAACTCGAGCAAGACGCCGTAAACTGCGCACGGAATATGCAGCCATATAATATTGCGCCAGCGAAATACCAGTAATCCACCAAGCACAACAAAAATAATAAACAGACCATGTATTACCAGTACTGCATCGGCCAGGTATGCTGACATCTAATCTGTTCCAGTGATTATTCGGCTACATCAGGTACTGTTTTTGATCGCCGCTGTTAATGCATCCATTAACTGTGGCAAAGAAGATTTATCCTGAATATTAGCCGCGTCCAGACCGGTTAATTTATTCACCAGTGCAATACCAGCCGAGGTGTTTGCCGCACCGCCTGCAACGATGTCCGGTCGATGACCAAAAGCAGCCGCAACACCGACAACCGCATACGGGTCCGATGCGCATAGAATTGTAAAACAAACCTTGTCCTTGATCTGTTCAAACGCTACTGCGCCATTATAGGGTTCAAGCGGCGATGCGCCGGCCTCGGCAACAACGACATCAACATCACATGCGGCCAGTTTTGATAGCAGTGTTTGTATAGAAGTGACGAATTCACTTTCATCGCATACCGTTGATGGCAAGCCTGCATCGACAAAATCAAAAATGTAATCGGCACCGGCATCGGCAAAGCTTAATACATCACGGAAACGTGCGGCACCGGTTAGTTTAACTCCGGCAACGCGTAATCCAAGGCAATTTAACTGATGAATAATGATTTTGCCGGCCGTGGTTTTACCTGCGGACATTGATGTGCCAATGATTAAAATAACCGGTTTATCCAGTTGCAACGGCTTGTCATTGTCTACGCAGTCATGCATGTTGATCGTCTTGTCCGCATGCATCAGGTGGCCACGATAATTCAACTTGACCAGCGGCGACAGGTAATCAGAGTGCGAGGTTATCTTGCCAAACAGGCCAGCCGGCGTCAGTGCTTCAAAGTTTAAATCCTCTTCAATGGCCTGCCAGTCACCCACGGCCTCCAGCGTTGCAGATCGTTTACCGAAGGCGCCGACAATAAAGTCACCTTTATAACACTCAACAATCCTGCCGTTACATAATTCGATGTTGCAAAGCCGTCCTTCAGTGTCAATCACTTCACCGACAACATAATCACCGGCGCGCCAGAGATCTCTGTCTATCGTTTCAATACCAAGCATGCCCTTGTCTTTATCAAGTATGCGGGTAACCGAGGCATAGATGTAGTGTGCGCTCATGATAGTCAGTTTAGTTCGTTTGACCTGGTACTGCCTGACGATTGATTAAGGGCAGGTGTTAGTAGCATTAGTGCGAGCAGGGTGCCGCGCTCTGGCAGTTTATCGATATAGACGAATTCATGTTGTGCATGTGCGCCATCACCTACAGCACCCATGCCGTCCAGCGTGGCCGTATAGAGGCTGGTTGTATTGCCATCAGAACCACCGCCGGCCGTGTTTTCGCCAAGTGCTATTTGCATGCTGCTCGCGATATCCTGCATCACACTCCAGAGTTTGCGATTCGCTTTCGTTTTCTCCATCGGCGGGCGTCCGATACGACCTTCAATCTCAAGGGTGACGTTATCAACGGTTGGTTCGAGTGCAAGTATGCGCTTTTCAACCGCGTCGGCATCATGCTGATGCAGAACGCGTACATCGACTACGGCCTTGCTCTCAGGTGCAATAACGTTTGCACGGATACCACCATCGATCATGCCGACATTGACACTGATACCTTTATCATAATCATTTAATTCAAATAGCTGTTGTATGACATGTGAAAGTTCAAGAATGGCACTGGCACCGGCTTCAGGATCAAGGCCGGCATGCGCCGCCTTGCCTCGCGCGGTTACAACGAAGCGCCCCACACCTTTGCGAGCCGTCTTGAGATCACCGGCATCACCCATTGACGGTTCCATGATCAGGGCCCGGTCTGCAATCTTTGCCAGTCGTTTGATCATGCGGGTTGATTCTTTGCTGCCTATCTCTTCATCGGAGTTGATAAAGATGATCGGTATCACCTCAGGTTGAAGAGAAAAGTGTTTCAGCGCACGCAGTGCAAAGACAATCATTACCAGTCCGGCCTTCATGTCAAATACGCCGGGACCACGCATCACATTGCCTTCAATGCTTACCGGCATATCATTGAGTTTCCCGACTGGCCATACGGTATCGCAGTGACCGAGCAGCAGTTGACAGGCCTGTTGTTTTGGACGCCTTTGCGGGCTGGCATACAGTTGGCCGCCGGATTTCTGGCCGGATAACCAGTGGACGTGATAATCCAGATCGGCAAGAAGCTGACTCAGCGTGTTGATGATCGGGGGTTGTGTTTCAGGGCGATCGGAAGGTGTTTCCAGTAATGCCAGTTCTTCGAGCATAGCAACCATGGCCGGTTGTTGTTCCTGCATCCAGGCCTGCAGCTGCTCTGCGAGCGGTTCCTGAATCAACATGCTGTTAGCGTTTGAATCCATCGGGGAACGGAAATGCGTGTGTATCTATGATCTTTGCGAAACGACCGGGATAGAGATAGGCAAGCAATGGATTGGTATGCAGCAGCTGTTCATCATCAAGCTCACTGTGACGATGGGCCTGTTTATCGATATGTGCGAGAACGATCTTGCCAGCGATCAAACTGTTATTGCCAAAATTGTCGATAATCCTGTCAAGTTTACATTCGAGGTACAGGTAAGCATCCTTGATAAATACCCCGTCAACCTCTGAGGCTGGAAATGTAGGCAGGGTATCGATAATACGTTTCTGTTGATCTTCGCAGCGCGGTGAGGCAGTAAGACTGGTAAACACGACTTGTTCAGGCCGCGGATAGCTGACGGTGAATTCGCCGGTTTCCTTGATATTGGAATAGGTGGCATGTGTCGGTGTGCAAACAAAACCGAAATGGTCTTCCCAGCTAAGTGGAATGGCCATATGTTTCGGTGCCAGATCATAACTGCCGTCCTTTTCTTTTGAGCCGACGATAGCAAGAGGGAATACCATGAACACCTGTTGCCACAGGCTGGCAATGTCAGTGACCGGGTGCAGTTCATGCGTTTTGTTACTGGTCATATAATTAGTCCTGCCCTGCATATATAAACAAGCGATTCAGCTTGTTACTAGCATAGACTGTATAAACGCATTTGCCTTGATTTATATCAAAGCGTTTTCTCACTTTGCTAAAGATATAGGCTATTCAACATCGTCCGGGTCATAACCGAGATTGGGTGAGAGCCAGCGTTCCATCTGATGCACTTCCATACCTTTACGTTGTGCATAGTCTTTAACCTGGTCGCGATTGATCTTGCCGAGGCCAAAGTAACGTGAATCAGGATGCGAAAAATACAGGCCGGATACGGCCGCGGTAGGATACATTGCATAGGATTCGGTCAGGGTAATGCCGGTGTTTTCCTCGACATTAAGTAAATCCCAGATCAGTGGCTTCTCGGTATGATCGGGGCAGGCCGGATAGCCGGGTGCGGGGCGGATGCCGCGGTATTTTTCAGATATTAATGACTCATTATCCAGTGCTTCATCTGAATGATAACCCCAGAATTCCTTTCTCACCCGTTCGTGCATACGTTCGGCAAAGGCTTCGGCAAAGCGATCAGCAAGCGCCTTGAGCATGATGGCATGATAATCATCATGATCATCTTCAAACTGTTTGATGCGTGCTTCCATACCAAAACCGCAGGCGACTGCAAAGGCGCCAACATAGTCAGGCGCATGAGTTTCTTCCGGCGCAATAAAGTCAGCCAGTGCATAGTTGGCCTGACCCGGCGGCTTTTCAGTTTGCTGGCGGCAGCTATGCAAGGTTGTTAGCAGGCCATTTCTTTTTTCATTACTGTAAACCTCGATATCATCGTGACCGATAGAGTTGGCAGGGAACAAACCGATAACGCCTTTAGCACTGAACCATTTCTCAGTAATGATTTTTTCCAGCATGGCCTGGGCATCTTCATATAGTTGCGTCGCTTCTTTACCGACGATTTCATCTTCAAGTATGCGTGGAAATTTACCGGCCAGTTCCCATGCCATAAAGAACGGGGTCCAGTCGATATAGTCCTTCAGTTCCGCGAGTGAATAATCATCAAACACATGGATGCCGGGCTTCAGAGGTGCAGGGGGCTTGTAGTTGCTCCAGTCAAAAGTGAAGCGATTGGCACGAGCCTGTTCAAGCTTAAGCCAGTTGGTTCTGGCCTGTTTGCCCTTATGCCGTTCTCTCAGGGTATCGTACTCTGCGGAAACCTCACTGGCGAAAGGTGTTTTCAGATCTTCACTAAGGAGTTTGGTAGAGACGCCCACCGCACGTGAGGCGTCTTTAACATGTACAACCGGCTGATTGTAATTCTGATCGATCTTGACCGCAGTGTGTGCGCGTGATGTTGTGGCGCCACCGATCATCAGCGGCATATTAAACTGTTGACGCTGCATCTCTTTGGCAACATGCACCATTTCATCGAGTGATGGTGTGATCAGGCCACTCAGTCCGATAATATCGGCATTATGTTCTTTTGCTGAATCGAGTATCTTCTGTGCCGGGACCATAACGCCCAGGTCTATCACATCGAAGTTATTGCATTGCAGGACAACGCTGACGATATTTTTGCCGATATCATGTACATCACCCTTAACCGTCGCCATGATGATCTTGCCTTTACTTTTACCCGTGTCACCGGACTTCTTTTTTTCTTCTTCTATATACGGAATCAGGTAGGCGACGGCCTTCTTCATCACGCGTGCACTTTTGACTACCTGGGGCAGAAACATCTTGCCGGCTCCAAACAGGTCGCCGACGACATTCATACCATTCATTAAGGGTCCTTCTATAACTTCCAGAGGTTTGTCGAACTGCTGGCGGGCCTGTTCGGTATCTTCTTCTATATAGTCAGCAATACCTTTAACCAGTGAATGCGTTAAACGCTCCTGAACGTCGCCCTCACGCCAGGCCAGCGGTTGTTTTTGCTCTTTAGACTCTCCGGCCCTCACCGTTTCGGCAAATTCAACCAGTCGGTCAGTCGCGTCATCACGTCGATTCAGTAGTACGTCTTCAATATGCTCAAGCAGGTCTTTCGGGATCTCGTCATAGATGCCAAGTTGTCCTGCATTGACGATACCCATATCCATACCGGCCCTGATGCCGTGATAAAGAAACGCAGCATGCATCGCTTCGCGCACCGGATTATTGCCGCGAAACGAAAACGATACATTACTCAGTCCACCGCTAACCTTCGCATAGGGTAAATTTTCCTTGATCAATCTGCTGGCTTCGAAGAACGAAACAGCATAGTTATTATGTTCTTCCATACCGGTGGCTACGGTGAGGATGTTCGGATCGAAAATAATATCCTCGGCCGGAAAACCAAGTTCATTAACGAGCAGGTCATAGGAACGTTTACATACTTCAAAACGTCTGTCAGTGGTATCCGCCTGACCCTGTTCATCAAATGCCATAACGACAACGGCAGCACCGTAACGTTTGACCAGTCGGGCGTGTTCAATAAATTTTTCTTCGCCTTCCTTCAGGCTGATCGAGTTGACAATACCTTTACCTTGTATGCAGCGCAGCCCGGCCTCGATAACGGTCCACTTGGATGAGTCGATCATGATGGGGACGCGACTGATATCCGGTTCGGAAGCAATCAGGTTGAGGAACTCTGCCATCAGGTGTTCCGATTCAAGCATGCCCTCATCCATACAGATATCAATGACCTGGGCACCGTTTTCTACCTGTTGCCTGGCGACTTCAAGTGCAGCTTCCAGATCCTCTTCTTCCTTAATCAATCGAAGGAATTTTGGTGAGCCCGCGACATTCGTACGTTCACCGACGTTGACGAAATTGGTTTCAGGGGTGATGTTAAAGGCCTCGAGTCCGCTGAGTCGCTGATAGCGGGGAATCTCGGGTAACGCTCTCGGCGCCAGCTTGTTGACAGAATCGGCCATGGCGCCTATATGAGCAGGTGTCGTGCCGCAGCAGCCGCCGACGATGTTCAGCATGCCTGAACTGGCCCATTCTTTAATGTGTTCGGCCATCGGTTCAGCATCGAGATCGTATTCGCCAAATTCATTTGGCAAACCGGCATTGGGGTGTGCACTGATATGACAGTCGGCAACATTGGATAGATCTTCAATATACTGGCGCAAGTCTTTCGGTCCGAGTGCACAGTTAAGACCAATAGTGAGTGGCCGGGTATGTCGTACAGAGTTCCAGAAGGCTTCGGCCGTCTGACCGGTTAAGGTTCTGCCTGATGCATCAGTGATCGTGCCCGAGATCATGATGGGCAACTTAATAGCGTGTTGTTCGAAATACTGATCGATCGCAAACAGCGCCGCCTTGGCATTGAGCGTATCAAATATAGTTTCAACCAGTACCAGGTCGGCGCCACCTTCTACCAGACCATGCAATGCTTCCGTATAGGTATCTACCAGTTCCTGATAAGTGATGTTTCGATAGCCCGGGTTATTCACGTCCGGTGAGATAGAACAGGTACGATTGGTTGGTCCGAGCACGCCGGCTACAAAACGCGGTTTTTCCGGATCGCGTTGTTCAAATTCATCGGCGACTTCACGCGCCAGCGCAGCGCCTTGCTGGTTCAACTCATAGACCAGGTCTTCCATTTGGTAATCGGCCATGGCGATAGATGTCGAATTAAATGTATTGGTTTCGATGATATCGGCGCCGGCTTCGAAGTAGGCGGCATGAATGGCTTTAATGATGTCCGGCCTGGTCAGTGATAACAGATCATTATTACCTTTCACATCGCAGGGATGTTCAGCAAAGCGCTCGCCACGATAGTCCTGTTCCTCAAGCTTGTAGGACTGGATCATGGTGCCCATGGCGCCATTCAGGATCAGGATACGCTGCTGCATGAGCTGTTTGATTTGTGCGGTCTTGTCTGTCATCGATACTTACAGGTATTGCGGGCGCGTAGCATAGCAGTTTCCAGCCAGGCTGGTTAACGTCTTTGATGATAATTTTTCAATAAGTTTTGAGAAAAACTAATATCAACACGCTATTGCGTGTCAGCCCGGGTCTGAAGCGTTATTCAGTAATAGCGTGTGACTTTTTCGGCCGGATAAAGAACCACGCGACATAGCCAATTGGCCAGATGATCAATGCCCAGGACATGCCCAATGTCAGAAACAGGGTGGCAGCAATGATAAACAGCAGTGGCAGGATCGCGCCTTTCACACCCATGTCGCGGGTCGCGGCATCACCGTACATCCACAAGCAGCTGCAGACATATACCGAGCAGAGCAGGATGAAGATCAGTACCTCGGTTGAATTGGCAAATGAAATGGACATAGTGTTCTCCTGATCATTCCTTCATATGGTGTCTGGGATTAACCGGTCGCATCAGGGCATTGGCAACCAGTGCAACAAACAACAACACAGCCATCAGGTACATGGTGGTGTTGTACAGGCTGGAGGTAGGGTCAACGGTTCCTGCAGGCGCGATCTCCATCAGCTTGTTGATGGTCACGGTTTTTGCGGCCACCAGCTGATCGAGTTCTTCCATGCCTGCGCCAAATGTTGCTTTAAAAACAGCAGGGTCTATTTTACTCACCAGATCAGTGATCGCATCCTTGACCGAAATCTCACGTAGCGAGGTGATGGCCAGTGGACCGAAAACACCGGCACTGGCCCAGGCGGTAAGTAATCGGCCATGGATGCCGCCGACAAACTTGGTGCCAAAGATATCCGCCAGGTAAGCGGGAATGGTCGCAAAGCCGCCACCGTACATGGTGAAGATGATCATGGTGGCTGCGTAAAAGTAGACCAGCCAGACTACCGATGGATTAACACTGACCTGCTGCGCCGTGTAGGGTATCGAACAGTACAAAATGATGCCGAGCGTAAAAAACAGCCAGTACGTATTTCTTCGACCAAGATAGTCGGATGCGCTGGCCCAGATGAAGCGCCCGCACATATTAAACACACTGATCATCAGTACATAGGTTGAAGCAAAACCAAAGTCAACAATATCGGGCAGGGTACTGCCAAAGATTTCATTCATCATGGTCTTGGCTACGGCAAGTACACCAATACCCGCCGTCACGTTGAAGCAAAGCACTATCCAGAGTTGATAAAACTGCGGCGTTTTCAGCGCTTCATCGATATGTACATGATGGCGCGAGATCATCGAATGCTGCGCGTCTTCCGGCGGTGGTTCCCAGCCTTTGGGTTTCCAGCCCTCGCGTGGAACGCGATAGCTGAAGGCAGCGATCATCATGATGACGAAATAGATAGCGCCGAGCGTAAAGAAGGCCTGGGCGACACCAACGGTACCGGTACCGACGACATAAACGCCCGGGTCACCGGGCACCAGCATATTGGCGACATCATTAATACCAACAATGACGACTTCCTGTAATTTTCCACCGACCTCGGCCACACGCCGACCGCTTTCGTCAGTGCTTAATACGACATCTGCTACTTTTCCCAAATAGTCTGGCGCTACATAAAATATGCGAATAAAGGGCTCTATCATGAACTTCGCAATCATTGCACCGCCACCGAAGCCCATGATGGCGATACCAGTAGCCATGCCGCGTCGGTCAGGAAACCAGCGGATTAGCGTGCTAACCGGGGATACATAACCAAGACCCAGACCGACACCGCCGATAACACCATAGCCCAGGTATAGTAGCCATAGCTGACCGGTCAGGATGCCTATCCCGCCTACCATAAAGCCACCGCCCCAGCAGACTGCGGCAAGGGATCCCACCATACGCGGCCCCACTTTTTCCAGCCATTTTCCGGCAATTGCCGCGGATAAACCCAGGAAAACGATGGCCACGGTGAAGATCCAGACCACGCTTTTCAGAGACCAGTCATCGGCCGCACTGGTCACTACGCCCAGGCGTTTGATCAATGAAGGATTAAACAGGCTCCAGGCATAAACGGAACCGATGCAAAGATGGATACCCAGTGCTGCTGGTGCAATCAGCCAGCGATTAAACCCTTCCCTGGCGACAATGTGTTGTTTAGAGAGTATCTCCAGCATGCAAGTTGGCCCCCAAAAAACTCTTAACGTTAATTTATTATTAAAAAACTTTATTGTTCAAATTCTGCCAAGCGCGCCATTATAAAGTGTTTTTCACGGAAAACGCATTTTTCAACTAAAGTTGAAATTCAATCACTTGATCATTACAAACAGGTAAGTGTACCCTGATTTTGTATCAGGTGCCTGACGTCAACTATGACGTTAGTGTTAAACGGGAAGTCGGTGCGCAACTGCAATGCCGACGCTGCCCCCGCAACGGTAGGCGAGCCAAGTTCATTTAGACGCCACTGTATCGAACAGGATATGGGAAGGCAAATGAACAGATATTACTCACTCGCAAGCCCGGATACCGGCCTGATCATAACAATTACCGATGTTACGGGTGGTGACACGGGCTCATTCAAACGTGCCGGCCAGGCTGACTTGTTTGCTTTTGCCCTGTTTTCCCCGTAATTCATTAGCCGCGCGGTGGGCGTGTAGGGGAAATATCAATGTCTTTGTATCAATACTTCGGCATATTCAGTTTGCTGATATTAAGTTGCGGTCGACTCGCAGCAGATGATTTCGACGAGCTTGATCAACTCGTGGTCAGTGCGACGCGCTGGGAGGCGCCGGGTGTGTCAACCGCCAGCAGTATCAAGGTTATATCTCGTGAACAGATATTGCAGTCCGGTGTGGTCAACATTATCGATGTCTTGAAAACCCAGGCAGGCATACAGGTCCAGGATCTGTTTGGTGATGGCAGCCGTGCCACTGTCTCGATCCGTGGTTTCGGCAATAACGGTGGTTCCAATACGCTGTTACTGGTAGATGGCAGAAGACTGAATAACACCGATTTAAAGACACCGGATATCAGTTTTATCTCACTTAAAGACGTTGAGCGCATTGAAGTCGTGCAGGGAAGTGCCTCGATACTGTATGGCGATCAGGCTGTAGGTGGCGCAGTGAATATTATTACCCGTAAGACAGAGGCGCTGTCTGCGGCAGCTGAGCTTGGAATCGGCAGCTATACGAATGATTATCAAAGGGTCAATGCAGCCAATCGCTTTGCAAATGGCATTGGCTTCAGGGCCTCTGCCGAACTCCAGGATACCGATAATTATCGTGACCAGAATGAACTCGACTACTTTAACTTTTTTTCCACGCTGGATTATGAATGGCATCGTGGCCGGGTATTCGCAGAATGGATTCATGTAGACGAGGAGTTGAATACACCGGGGGCCATCTTCCCGGAGCAAATTGTCGTTAACAGAAGAACTATTGGTCCATTCAGCCTGGGTGATTTTAACGAGACCGAATCCGATACGGCCCGCTTTGGCGGCACATTCAGCTTGAATGAGCTATGGGACTTTGCCATTGAATATACACATCGTAATGAAGATATTGATGGCGCTATTTCCAGTACTGCATTTAACCAGCACCGACTCGCACGCTCATTGAACCCGCGATTGCGAGGCAGTGTAGTTATTGGCAGACAGGACGTCGATGTGGTTCTCGGGGCCGATATCGAACGCACCGAGTACAAGATTATCTCCGGTGTTGGCGATACCGTTAATAAACAGCAAATGAATGCTGTCTATTCGCAATTGACCTGGAATATGCGTAATAACTTTTCGATTATCGGTGGGTTGCGCTATGCAAACCTGGAGAATGACAGTTTCAAACGCGATCCATTTGCCGCTTTCCCGCTGCCAATAGATACTTTTGTGAACAAAACTAACAAGGATAATCAAACTGCCAATTCACTTGGCTTTGTTTTCAGACCGCAACAAAACTGGCGCCTGTTTGCAAAGCGCGAAACCTCGTTTCGTTTTCCTTTGGCAGATGAACTTACGGGTACTGAGGCGCTGTTTGATGATCTCGAGACGCAAACCGGAGTTTCCTACGAGGCTGGCCTCGAATGGGTTAATAGCAGAATCGAAACCCGGTTAGTTGGCTATCAACTCGAACTCGATGATGAAATTGCCTTTGACCAGTCTTTAAACTTTGGCGTTGGCGCAAATATCAACTTTGACCCGACTACACGCACCGGTGCAATCGCAGAAGTGAATATGCGGCCACTGGCGCAAATGGACATCGGTATCAGTTATGCCTATGTCGATGCAGAATTCGATCGTGGACAGTATGAGGGTAACCGGATTCCACTTGTTGCGGACCACCAGTTGAACGTCAACAGCAATTACAGTTTCACACCGTGGTTAAGTCTTTATGGAGAACTTATTTTGATCAGCGATCGTATCGCTGGCAGCGACCTGAATAATACGTTTCCGGATCTTCCCGGCTACGGTATAGGTAATATGAATTTACGCATCGAAAAAAAAGGTTTTGCCTTGTCTGCCAGGGTGAATAATATTCTGGATAAGAAATACAGTTCATCTGCCGCTTTGGGGTTCAGTCCGTTTGTATTTGGTACGGATACCGGGTTTTTTACTGCTCCGGAACGTAACTTTTCGCTATCAATCAGTTACAATTACGACAACTAGCCTGTTTAACGGGGATATAGAATGAAAGCTACAAAACTGAATCCTGAAAATTACGCCATCATCATTGCACTGATTATCTTTGCGGTGCTTTCCCGCTTTGTTCCGCATCCGGTTAACATGACACCGGTCGGTGCGCTTGGCCTACTGGCCGGGGCCTGTTTACTGGACCGGCGTTTCTGGCTGGTGCCCATTGCGGCATTGCTAATCAGTGATTTCTTCATCGGCTTTTACGATGTTGTATCCATGCTGTTTGTTTATATGGGATTCATCTGTATTGCGTTTATCGGCCGTTATGCGCTGGCAAATAAACTGACGCCTGTTCGCCTCGGGGTTTCGGCTTTTGCGGCCACCAACGTGTTCTTTATCATTTCAAATTTTGGCACCTGGTTAAGCGGCACACTTTATCCGTTGACTGGCGAAGGCTTGCTGGCCTGTTTTGTCGCCGCCATTCCATTTTACGGTAATAGTCTGGTAGGCGATCTTTCATACAGTTTTCTGCTGTTTGGTTTATATGCCCTGTTGCAACAGCCTTCTAACAGACACGACTCCACACCGGCATAAGTTTGTGGGAAATCGATTAAGCAATATCACCACGGCAACCGGTGATGATGGAACAACGGCATTAGCAGATGGAAAGCGTATCGATAAATCGAGTATTCGTATCCAGGCTATTGGTGAAGTTGACGAATTGAACAGCTTACTGGGTGTGCTTGAAGCGAGTGGCGTGCCTCAGGATATCGCTGGGTATTTAAGAAATATTCAACATCGTCTGTTTGATGTTGGCGGTGAACTTGCTGTACCCGGAAATGCCGTCATTGAGCCAAATTCAATCGAGCGACTGGAAGAGTTGATCGAGACCTATAATGAAGACCTGCCTTCTTTAAAGGAGTTTATACTTCCCGGCGGTTCCATGGCGGCATCTATCTGTCATCTTGCGCGCGCTGTTTGCCGCCGCTGTGAGCGTAACATGGTCACTCTTGGCCAGACCGAGTATGTCAATCCCGAGACCTTGCGTTATATCAACCGTTTATCAGATCTGTTGTTTATTCTGGCAAGGTCGTTGAATAATTTGCAAGGTGGTAAAGAAATTTTCTGGGACAGTGAGAGGTTGCGACGCTCGGTTTAGCCTCAATATTTTTTTTGCAGTTCCATAACCCGGCCCTCACGTTTCATGTCAAGCCTGCTTAAAAACGACATGCCAAGCAGGGTGATTACCGGGAAATTACCTTCATGTACAGCACCCTTGATATTGCGCAGTTCGATATCACCAACACGTACCCTGTCGAGATCCACGATGTAAATCTTGTCCTTGCCGGATGCGGTATAGGAAACACTCTCCTTGCCATCGAGTTTGTAATCGATGCCTAGTCTTTTCGCAATATTACTGTTCATTGAAACCAGGCTGGCCCCGGTATCAATCACAAATTCAACGCTGGAACCGTTGATAAGTCCGGTAATGCGATACATGCCACCCGGGTCTGGCGCTATTATCAGACTGGTGCCGGTTTCTGCCCGTTTGAAACTACTGCCGATATGCGTGCCCAGCGTGTAGGTCTCGCGCTGCCCGTCGATTTCGATGACGGCCTCTTTACTATTGGCTTCAATCAGGATGGCGCCTTCAGGACTGGGCTTTCCAACTCGAAGCACGCGCTGTTTGCCGTCGATAGTAACCACCGCTTTATCCTGAAACAGACCGTTGACGACCAGTTTATCGACCGCCAGGGCATGCTGAGCAAAGCAGTAAAGAATTATTAATAGAAGAAATTTAAATGACATTGATTGCAATTGAATTGTCGAACATTCATTCTAGTGATTTAATCACAGCTCAATATAAACATATATTAGTTACTGACAAGAATGATAATTATCCTTAAACCCGATACTGACAAAGACAGTGCTGAATATAGCAGACTGCTCGAATATCTGGACAATCTTCCGAATATCAGCGTGCGTATGCACGAAGAGATAGGGACGCAGCAGCGCCTGACAGAAATCTATCTGGTCGGTGACACGATTTCACTCGATGCGGATAACTTAAGGAATTTTCCCGTTGTTGAACGTGTTTTTCGTGTATCACGAGAATACCGGGCGCTCGGACGTCACAAGGAAGATGATCGCGAGAGCTATTTCGATTACAACGGCGTGCGATTCAGCCAGAAAGAGCTGCACGTTTTTGCCGGCCTGTGTGCCGTTGATACACCAGAACATGTTGAACAAATGATGCGTGCTGTCAGTGAACTGGGTTTGCAGTGTACCCGTATGGGTGCTTACAAGCCGCGAACCAATCCATATTCTTTCCAGGGCTATGGTAAAGATTGCTTGCCTTACGTGTTCGAGCTTGCCGGTAAATACGGTATCAAGGTAATCGCGATGGAGATCACGCACGATGTCCATATTGAAGAGATCAACCAGGCACTGGAAATAGCCGGAAATCCAACCGGTGTTATGTTGCAAATCGGCACGCGTAACACGCAAAACTTTGAATTATTGAAATCGGTCGGCAGGCAAAAGCAACATCCGGTATTAATAAAACGCGGTTTCGGTATTACGCTGGAAGAGTCACTCAATGCGGCCGAGTACCTGGCCAGTGAAGGCAATCATAAGGTCATCTTTTGTTTGCGCGGTATGAAAACCAATATGGGTGACCCGCACCGGAACCTGGTGGACTTTACCCATGTCCCCGTTGTCAGGCGCATGACGCATATGCCGGTTTGCATCGATCCGTCGCATTCTGTCGGTTTACGGGAAAGTGGTCCCGAAGGCATCCTGGATATTATGCATGCCACGGCGCAGGGTGTAATCGCGGGCGCGAACATGGTGCTGGTTGATTTTCATCCGGAACCGACAAAGGCGCTGGTTGATGGTCCACAGGCGCTGCGGATGGAAGAACTTGAATGGTTCCTCGAAGACATTCAAATTGCGAGAAAAGCCTTTCTGGAAAGAGAAAAACTGGCGGCTAATATACAATCCTAGTCTGTTAAAACAGGCATTGTCTGTTTTTCTGGTATAGCTTGTATTTCCCAGTGTTTTACGGCCCAGCCCAGCAATTCTTCAACACTGCTGAACGACTCTTCTGGTAACACCTGACCAAGAAATCGCAGGGCTCGCTCCAGTGTTTGCACGGGCGTTGCGCTATTGATTGGGACAGCCTGGTCGCTTTTACTAATTTTTTTTCCTTCTGCGTCTATGGCCACGGGCAGATGCAGGTAAATCGGTGCAGGTAATCCCAGACACTGTTGCAGATAAATCTGAGCGGGTGTGCATTCAAGCAGGTCGGCACCCCTGACTATTTCCGTGATTCCAGCGGCAGCGTCATCAACAACCGCTGCCAGATGGTATGCAAAAAGGCCGTCCGAGCGTCGGATAATGAAATCCCCACTATCAGATTCCAGCTGCTGCATGTATTGGTCCTGCAACCTGTCCTGAAAGGAAATTTGTTCATCAGTTGTCCTGATGCGTAAAGCCAACTGCTCGTTGATAGCCAGGTTTGCCTCACGGCAGGTGCCCGGATAGCGTCTGTTTGCAGTCTGCTTTCTCGGGCACTGACAGGCATAAACCAGGTTTGCAGCAAGTAAATCCTGCAGCGCATCGCGGTAGGCCTCCAGCCGTTCGGATTGAAAAACTATCGGTCCATCCCAGAATAAACCCAGCTTTTCGAGTTGCAGTAAAATCGTTTTATCAGCGCCGGGTCTGGCCCTGACGCTATCGACATCATCGATTCTTACCTGCCACTGGCCCTTTTGAGAACGGGCCTGAAGGTAGCTGCCGAGTGCAGCAATGATGGAACCGAAATGTAGCGGCCCACTTGGAGTAGGTGCAAACCTGCCTATATAGGGTTTTTCGGACATGGGCTGATCGGTCAGATCGACAGATCAACAACGACAGACAATATTAGCGGAATCCCGAAACGGGTATGCCTAACCGAGCTGGCGCTCCTTGATTTCGTCAAGTGTCTTGCAGTCAATACACAAGGTTGCAGTCGGCCTGGCTTCAAGACGACGAACACCAATTTCAATACCGCATACTTCGCAATAACCATAATCGCCATTATCCAGTGCGATAATTGACTCATCTATCTTGCGGATCAGTTTCCTTTCACGATCGCGTGTGCGGAGTTCAAGGGCAAATTCTTCTTCCTGCGTTGCCCGATCATTCGGATCAGGGAAATTGGATGCCTCATCCTGCATGTGGTGGACAGTTCGGTCGACTTCCTCCATGAGATCAAACTTCCAGTTGTTGAGGATTTCGCGGAAGTGCTGGCTCTGTTCCTCGTTCATGTAGTCTTCACCCTTTTTATGCTTATAGGGTGCTACTCGAGTCTTTTTTGCACTCTTGCCCTTGGCAGCGGCTTTGTCTGCCAGTTTTGTGACTTTTGCCATCGGTTTGGTTTTTTTCTGCTTGGCTGCCTTGGTCGATTTTTTAGCTGCTTTTTTCTTGGCCACTTTTTTCTTGCTAAGCTTCTTTTTGGAGGCTTTCTTTTTGCTTACTTTTTTCCTGGCCACTTTTTTCTTGCTAACCTTCTTTTTGGAGGCTTTCTTTTTGCTTACTTTTTTCCTGGCCACTTTTTTCTTGCCAAGCTTCTTTTTGGACGCGGCTTTTTTCCTGGCCACTTTCTTTTTGGCGACAGCTTTTTTCTTCGCTACTTTCTTTTTGGCGACTTTCTTTTTTGCCTTTTTCTTTTTGGCAGCCATTTAATTTCTCCGCCCGCTTAAAAATCAGCGTGCATTTATACTACAAAAGGATTCTCATTAGCAATTAGGAATTATTCAGCGCTGTTCTTACTGAGCTCTGGTCGTTCAACATACATGCGTGTGGCACCGGCAACCGCCACCGGCATGGCAAGAAAATTCAATACCGGAATCAGTGTCAGCAACATGACTCCAAGTCCAAAACCGAACGCGAGCTGTTTGTTTGCAAACAGGTTTTTTCGCTGCTGGTTGAATAATATGCCATGGTTACCAAGGGGGTAGTCCATGTATTCAATAGACAGCATCCAGGCGCTGAACAGAACCCAGACAAATGGTGCACTGATGTTGAGTACCGGGATTAAAAAAAGTATCAGCAGCGGGATGGCGCGCACCGCAAAATAACCGAATTTATGCAGTTCTGATTTAAATGCTAGCGTTATTTCCTCGGATATTGGGCGATTGACCGTATCCAGGCTGTTGCTGCTGCGCAGGTGGCGTTCTACCGATTCAGATAAAAATCCGTTGAAAGGCGCCCCGATCAGGTTGGCGACAACAGAAAAGCAGAAAAAGACGATGGTTAACGCGATCACGACAAACAATGGCCAGAGCAGCCAGGTCAGCCATTCAAGCCATGCCCATTGTGTGTTCAGATAGCTGATTAATTCGCCTAGCAAATTGGCGCCGAACACAATAACTCCCGCGAAAAGCAGCGTATTAATCAACAAGGGCATAATGACAAAACGTTTTACCCCGGGCTTCAAGATGAGCTTGAAGCCAGACAGCAAATAACCAAAACCGGATTTAAAGGCCAACATGAGTTATATGTTACGGCAGTTTGACATCGATTGGCGGTTGCCAACCCTGTTTTATATGTTCTGCGATGACATTTGTGTAGATCCCGCCCCTGACATTGAAACATGCTGTCAGGCGCATAAATTTCGGTGCGGTCAATTCGACCAGGTCGTTCAGAATGCGGTTGGTTACTGCTTCGTGAAATGCACCGACGTCACGATAGGTCCAGACATACATTTTCAGAGATTTTAATTCGACGCAGAGGGCATCTGGTACATATTCCAGGGTCAGTTCAGCAAAGTCAGGTTGACCGGTTTTTGGACAAAGACAGGTAAATTCAGGGATCTCCATGCGTATTGTGAAGTCCCGATCCGGGTTGGGATTATCAAATGTTTCAAGAGTATCAGTAGCTTGGCTGGTCATGCTTTTTTCCTTAATTTTAATGCTTGAATACAAGTGATTTTGTACTTATTCTGGCGACTTAAACTGTCACCTTAAGTACAAAATCGTAATAATAATATAACTATATTAATCAATAGTTTAATAACAATATTTAAAGTCTATTCTAGAATAATTTTTCACTTGGACAGCGTGCACTATCTCTAGTATCTTATCGCCTCATGCGTTTATGCAACATAAAACTTTCCGGCTTTAAATCTTTTGTTGATCACACCAATTTAATCGTCCCGGGCAACCTGGTTGGTATCGTTGGCCCTAACGGTTGTGGCAAGTCGAATATTATCGATGCAGTGACCTGGGTCATGGGTGAAAGTTCGGCCAAACACCTGCGCGGCGATGCATTAACGGATGTCATCTTCAGTGGTTCCTCGGCACGGCAACCGGTCGGACAGGCTTCGGTAGAGCTTGTTTTCGATAACACCGAAAAGAAACTTGGCGGCCAATATGCAAGCTATAACGAAATTTCTATAAAACGACAGATTAATCGTGACGGTGTTTCGACTTATTTTCTGAATGGTGCCCGCTGCAGGCGCCGCGACATAACCGCGATTTTTCTTGGCACCGGCCTTGGCCCAAGAAGTTACGCCATTATTGAACAGGGCATGATTTCCAGACTGATTGAGGCCAAGCCTGAAGAACTGCGTGTCTATATAGAAGAAGCGGCAGGCATATCCAAGTATCGTGAGCGTCGGCGTGAGACAGGAAACAGAATAAAGCATACCAAGGAAAATATTGATCGGCTTAATGATATTCGTGATGAACTTGAAAAACAGCTGAATCATCTTCAACGACAGGCCCGGGCGGCAGAGCGTTACAAGGAATTCAAAAAACAGGAGCGACAACTTTCTGCCGAGCTGCTTGCATTAAACTGGCGCGATCTGAACAAGGAAATGGTTTCTCTCAAGGACCATGCCAGTAAACGTGAAACTGAAGTTGAAGCGTCCGTCGCCAGGGTCAGGCAAATTGAAGCGGATATAGAAAAACAACGAGCTGCGTTGAGCGATGCAAACCATGCATTCAACGAACGCCAGTCGGAATATTACAAAATTGGCAGTGACATTGCCCAGTATGAGCAA
>CAJIBF010000166.1_pt1 | contig 30267 bp, 35 predicted proteins | sample 9199291 | NCBI WGS metagenome assembly CAJIBF01 (sample SAMEA7708293, study PRJEB35096) | sediment metagenome | biome: marine neritic benthic zone biome [ENVO:01000025]; feature: sediment [ENVO:00002007]; material: shallow marine sediment [ENVO:03000034] sea grass bed [ENVO_01000059] ...
CGGCCCAACCTGTAGCAAGCCGCCATCATCCATGTAGGCGATGGACCCGCCGCCAGCGCCTATCGTATGAATGTTGACCATGGGGACGCCAATCGGATAGCCGGCAATACGGCCGGAACCCGTTAATTCAATATCGCCGTCAAGCAGAGCGACATCGGTCGATGTCCCGCCCATATCAAAGCTCAATAAGCTGTCATTTTGCAGCTGTCCGGACAGATAATCGGCCGCAGCCAGGCCACCCGCCGGTCCGGACAACAACAAATGCACTGCTTCTTCACCGGCCTGCAGGGCATCACAGGTCAGGCCGGAACTCCGCATCACGGACAGACTGGCGTCAGCAAGCCGGGCCTTTAGTCGTTGCAGATACCCCTGCATTAATGGGCCGACGTAGGCATTCAACCAGGTCGTGATTCCTCGCTCATACTCACGGTAAACGGGCAGCACCTTTGATGAACAGGATACAAATACATGATCTTCAATAGTGTCCGCGATCATTTCTTCAAAATGTGAATCAAAATAGGAAAACAGCAGATTGATGGCCGCTGCCTGCGGCTGGATTGCTGCAAGCTGTTGCCCGAGCAGTTGTAAATCTTCGTCCGTCAGCGGCTCCAGTACGTCGCCATCTGCCTTAATGCGGCCGCCTGTTTCCAGGCAATATTCGGACGGCACCGGTGGCGCAACGGGTTCTGGTGTCAGGTTATATAATTCCCTGCGCGCCTGTCGTCCAATTGCCAATACGTCCTTGAAGCCGCGATTTGTAATGTAAACCGTTTTCGCGCCTTTGCCTTCGAGCACCGCATTGGTTGCGACAGTGGAGCCGTGAATAACATGCACATCGTTATCCAGCGCAATCTGCATATCGTTGATGCCTTGCAGTATGGCTTCCTCGGGCGCCTCCGGAGTAGATAAAACTTTATGGGTACGGATGGTCTTACCATCAAAGTAAACCAGGTCAGTAAATGTACCGCCGGTATCAATGCCCAGGAGCTTCATCAATTAATTAGCTTGCAAGTTATAACGTTATAAGAATAATAGCTGCGAAATGGAGAGTGAAATACTTATTTCAGTCAAGGCGCTTTCACGTTTTTACGGTCAGCAACGCGCCATTGAAGATGTCAGCTTTGATATTCATCGCGGCGAGATTCTCGGTTTCCTTGGTCCGAACGGCGCTGGCAAATCAACCACCATGCAAATCATCAGCGGCATCGTTGCCGCTACGCACGGCTCGGTAAGTATCGTCGGCCATGATATCAACGAAACACCAAGGCAGGCAAAACAGCATATCGGCTTTTTGCCGGAACAACCGCCGCTATACAACGACCTGACCGTGGATGAATATCTTTATTATTCAGGCAGGCTGAGGGGTATTGCTGAAAATAAACTTGATGAAGCCGTCAATATCAGCAAACAGCGTTGCGCACTTGATACAACCGGTGGCCGCTTGATCAATAATCTTTCAAAAGGTTACAAACAGCGTGTTGGCATTGCCCAGGCCATCATTCATTCGCCCTCGGTCATCATCCTCGACGAGCCCACATCCGGGCTTGACCCAATACAGATTCGCGAGATAAGGGAATTGATGCGCGAGCTGGCCCATGATCACAGCGTGATTCTGTCAACGCATATCCTGTCCGAGGTACAAAGCCTTTGTGACCGCGTTTTAATCATAAACGAAGGCCACATTGTGCTGGACCAGGCGTTAAATAAACTGCATGAGCAGCAGGATAAACCTGAGAGCATAGTCATTGGCCTGAATCAGCCTCCTGTGCTGGACGAACTACTTGGTATCGACGGTGTCGCCTCTGCGGAGAGTATTAATGACAACACGCTGCGCATCAGGTTCACGCACGGCTGCGATGCGACCGACGCAATTGTCAGCATGGCAGCCGCTAACAACTGGGGCCTGTATCAATTACAGGCCGATGATACCTCGCTTGAAACACTGTTCATGCGGCTGACCTATGGTGCCGTGCAACCTGAAGCGGAAGAAGAGCTGGAAAAAGAATGAAGACCATTCTCGTAATTGCCGGTAATGAACTTCGGCGCCTGTTTAAGTCGCCGTTGGCATGGATCATCCTTGCCGTCGTACAGTTTTTACTTGCCATGTTTTTTTACCTGTTGCTATCCCAGTTTCTGCAACCTGCCGCCAGTGGCCAAAGCCTTACGGAAACTGTCGTAACCGGCATGTACCAGATAGCCGGTGTGGTCATGTTACTGGTGTCACCATTGTTAACCATGCGCCTGATAACCGAGGAACGGCGTCTCGGTACAATTAAGCTGCTGTATTCTTCACCATTAAGCGTGACTGAACTGGTGCTGGGCAAATACCTGGGCATTACCGCTTTTTACTGTCTTATGCTGATCATGATCTCGTTGATGCCCGCTTCTCTTATGTTTGGGACACAGTTGGACCTGGGTCAAATTGGAGCGAGCCTTATTGGCCTGCTATTACTAATGTGCTCATTTGCCGCTATTGGTCTGTTTATCTCAGCCATGACCAGTCAGCCAACGACGGCTGCAATCAGCACTTTTGGCGTGTTGTTTCTGCTCTGGATTATCAATGCGGCCGGTGCCAATGCCTCGGAGGGCACGGCGGCCATTTTTGCCTACGTGTCACTGCTAAACCATTACAATAACCTGCTGGCTGGCGTGTTTAATTCCGCTGATGTTATTTTTTATTTGCTGGTCAGCGTGTTTTTTATTGTGTTAAGCATCTGGCGTCTGGACGCTGAACGAACTTTCGGTTAACAGACATGCTGGTCACTGCAAAAACACGCTTACAGTCGCTTATCAACAGCATCATTATGTTCTGCCTGCTGACAGCACTGGTCGGACTGCTGGCATGGCTCAGTCATAATAATACGGTTGAGTACGACTGGACGGCTACTGGTCGACACACACTGTCAGAAGCCAGTCGCGATTTGCTTGCGCGCATGCCGGATCCGATCGAGGTTACCTCCTATGCACGGGAAAACCCGGCACTGCGTGACGCAGTAAAAAAGCTTGTCGCGCGCTACCAGCGCCATAAACCGGATATCACGCTGAAATTCGTCAATCCCGATGCCGTACCGGATGAAGTCAGAAACCTGGGTATCGCCGTCGACGGCGAAATTATCCTGCGCTACCGCGACCGAAGTGAAAACGTGCGCTCCGACGAAGAACAGATCTTTACCAATGCACTGCAGCGCCTCGCCCGCAACCAGGAAAACTGGGTGGCGTTTATTGAGGGTCACGGTGAAAGAAAGGCACTGGGCAAAGCCAACCACGACCTCGGTGAATGGGTTGGCCAGTTATTTAACCAGGGTTTTCGCGCACAACCGATCAATCTCGGAGAGGTTCAATCGATACCGGACAATACCCGGATCCTGGTTATCGCTGGACCACGTGTAGAGTATTTACCGGGCGAGGTCGAAATCATACTCGACTATATTCGCGCTGGCGGTAACCTTCTCTGGTTACATGACCCGGGGCCATTACAAGGGCTGGATGCCGTTGCTGCCGAGTTTTCTATTCAGTTTTACGAAGGTGCGGTGATTGACTATGCCGGACAGCTAATAGGCATCAATGACCCGAGCATAGCACTCGTCACCAGCAGCCTGTACCCGCCACACCCGGCAACCGACCAGTTTGAATTTACCACGCTGTATCCAATGGCCGGGGCAATCAAACTGCTTGAGTCCGATAGCTGGAACAGGAGACCGATCTTGCAAACCGGCGATCATACCTGGGTGGAAACGGACAAGCTTGAGGGTGAGGTCGCTTACAACGAGGACGTCGATACGCTAGGTCCATTGACCATCGGCCTCAGCCTGGAACGGCAGCTGGAACAGGAGCAGGGTGATGAACTGGTAATGCGGGAACAACGTGTCGTGATCGTTGCCGATGGCGATTTCCTGTCCAATACTTATCTCGCCAACAGTGGCAATAACGAACTGGGCACGCGCATCCTCAACTGGCTTGGCAACGATGACGACTTTATAGCGATACCACCCAAGGTGGCTAATGACATGCAACTGAACATGTCTTCCACCATGCTGGGTGTGATCGGTATCGGTTTTCTATTTATCCTGCCGATAGGACTGATCGTCACCGGCATCTCGATCGGCTTGCGCAGAAAGAAAAAGTAGGATGGACAAGCGCACGAAAACCAACATCCTGTTGCTTGGTTTGATCGTCCTGCTGTTGTTCATCAGCACCGGCATCGACAAGGAAGAACAGGTTGTATTAAACCGCGTCTCAAACATCGATGCCGGCACCATCACCGACATACGGGTGAGCAGGAAAAACGGTGAAGACTATGTCTTTATCAAGCAGGCCGACGGCTGGCACATGCAATCACCATTGCAGTACCTGGCCAACGAGACACGCATCAACGCCATGCTGCGTATGCTGAAAGCCGAGTCACATGCCGAACTGGAGCCGGCTGCCGTCCAACTTGCCCGCTTTGAACTGGATGATCCCGATGTTACGCTGCAACTGAACGAGCATGTCTTCAGGTTCGGTAATACCGACGGAATCGATCAGCGTCGCTATGTACTGTTCAACGACAAAATCTATATGGTCAATGATTTCCTGTATCAGCAGCTGGAAACCAATGCGGAATTTTTCGCAGATACACGTCTGCTAAAGCAAGGGGCAAAAATAGCTACTCTTGCGTTTCCGGATAACACGCTGCAACAGATAGACGGCGTATGGCAGATGCAACAGCCGATAGACATCAAGCCCGGCCAAATCGAACGGCTTGTATACAGTTGGGAAAATGCAGTGGCAATCTCGGTCAGCAGCTATAAAGAGCCGGAAACAGATATACCGATCACGATTACCACCGCTGACAACAGAACCTTACCTTTCAATATCGTCGATACCGATCCGCATCTGATACTGGGCCGAAAGGATCTGGGCTTGCAATATCATATGGGCAGTGATGATGCGCAGAAACTGCTGATGCAGGAGAATACCGAAGCTGACTCAACACAGCTGCAAACTGCACCGCCAGCTTCATAAGAACGGATACAGATGCCCGAGTTACCCGAAGTCGAAACCACGCGCCGTGGAATTGCCCCCTATGTTGTCGGCGAAACGATAAAGAACGTAACCATTCGTGAACGCCGGTTACGCTGGCCAATACCTGCGAGTTTGAAGAGAACCTTGCAACAGCAACTCATACGTAAGCTGGAACGACGTGCCAAATACCTGTTGTTCCATACTGAAAAAGGCTGCATGTTGTTACATCTTGGCATGTCCGGCAGCCTGCGTATTATCGAGGCAGGCACACCTCCTGAAAAACATGACCATGTCGATATTGTTTTTGAATCAGGCCGGACTTTACGTTTTCGCGATCCGCGTAAATTTGGCTCGATACACTGGACCAAAGATGATCCGCAAAAACACCCGTTGCTAAACAAACTCGGGCCTGAACCTTTGAGTGATGCATTGACCGGTGAATATCTTTTCGCGCGCTCGCGCAAACGCACACAGTCGATCAAAACATTTATCATGGACAGCCGCATTGTCGTTGGTGTTGGCAACATCTATGCAAATGAGTCGCTGTTTCTTGCTGGCATCAATCCGAAAAAAAAGGCCGGGCGCATCTCGCTAACGCGCTACAACGCATTGGCTGATGACATAAAGAAAGTACTGGCCAGCGCAATTGATAAGGGTGGCACCACACTGCGTGATTTTATCAACGGTGAAGGTAAGCCTGGATATTTCCGCAACGAGTTAAAGGTCTACGACCGCGGAGGACAAGCTTGTGTCAATTGCGGACAAGCGATCAAGAATATCCGCCTTGGCCAACGTTCGACATTTTACTGTTCAAACTGCCAGCATTAAAAATGTGCAAGCTTGCTAAAGCGATATATCTATTAGCACTGCTTGCCAGTACGAATGCTCCGGCGTCCGATATAAACCCACTCACCTGCGAAGCACTCCATCTCGATACTAACAAGCCGGTACCGGTAAGGATTGTTTCCGCGATCACCAGTCAACGCATCGCCACCGCACAGTGGCCACTTGGTTATCCAACAATTGCGATTAACGAAAGCGAGTTTAGTAAACTCCCGCAACTTACCAGGCAGTTTATTTACTATCACGAGTGTGCACACCTGGTTAAACAAATAAAAGACGAGGTAAAGGTTGATTGTGTCGCACTGGAGATGATGCGGCATGAGCAACAGTTATCGAAGCGTGATATTCGCCTCCTCGTGGATGAGCGATCCACCCCACTCGGACTCACTCCACGCTGGACCAACCTGTTAAAGTGTGACGTGTTTGTTAACCCGGCTTCTCGTTAGCTTACGTATATACGCCATTGCTGAAATGGTCATTGATCAACTGCACGGCCGCAGCAACACCATCTTCACTACGCATCACTTCACCCATCGCCTCGGCACGCTGGATCATTGCACTGGATGCCGAAACTTCAGCGATACATTCAGCGAGCTTGCTGGCTGTAACGTTTCGACGCTGTAACAACATGGCGATACCGGCGCGACGCAACTCATCACCCCAGAAAGCCTGCTCTGCTATGTGTGCAACAATAATTGAAGGGCGGCCACTCAGACATGCAGTCTGTGTTGTACCGGAACCCCCATGATGCACAACGGCCTTACAACGCGGGAAAACCAATGCGTGCGGCGCACTGTTAACAAAAAACACATTGCTATTGGCAGTTACATCACAAGCCTGAAAGTCTCGTGCCTGGATGATCGCGCGGCAGTTGGCCATAGTAGCTGCATCTGAAAACAGACTGATGGTTTCTTTTTGCAAGTTGATGTCCATCGGTGTCAGGCTGCCAAAGCTCATGTAGATCGGTGCTTCACCGGCGGTAATAAACTGCTCAAGTTCACTCGACAGCTCACCTTCCAGTTCGATGTTCGGCATATCCAGAAAACCGCAAACCTGATAGTTGTCTGGCCAGTCCGGTTGGCGCTCACAGAGTGCGGCACTGACCGCGACCAGCGTCAACGCTTTTGACGCCCAGACATCCGTCAATAAATCACTCACTGGCGCCAGACCGAGCCGCTGACGAAACTTGTCCGGGTAAGACTTCATACTGTGGTTCAGCATCCAGCGGGCCAGACGCCAGGTTAAACGATTAAGAATCCTTCCCAACTGTGGCACGCCGGCCGGCGGCAGGTAGGCTGAAGGCACCATATTATGCTGCAACATAACGCTCACGTAAGGTCGGTCCGCCAGTTCGGCACAGGCCTGTAACGGGTACTGGAAAAAATGACCAATCAACAACTCGTTGTCGGCACAGAGTTGTTTTGCTGCGGCATACATGGGCTCAATCGCCGGTTCAAAGCCGAGCGTCAGTATGTTTTTTGCCTGCCTGACCGGATTACGCTCATAGACGATGGCCTCGCCGATGCGTTTCAAATCACTTTCGTTACCGATCACCGGAGAGGCCACATCGACAATATTCATGCCGGCAGCGCTGCGCGTATTTTTATAGTTGGAATGATCGACGCAGGTCAGTACCAGTGTAACTTCATGGCCGGCCTGCTGCAGGCCTTCGGCCAACGCCAGGAAAGGACGAATGTCACCGTGACTACCCCAGGTCTGCATGCCTATTTTCACGATGGCCGGGTCTGTTCGTTAAGCGTTGATGGTTAGCATCTGGCAGGGGCGGTGAGAAACCCGCTATTAGTTGGGCAGGTAGATCACTTCAGCCCTGCCTTCACCCCTGGGGTCGCTGGCGGCAAATATGAAATTCCTTTTCTTCCAGAGCATGATCGCCTGCATGTTGCCATAGCGCCTGTTCTTTTCATTAAGTATGTGTCCCTTATCTTTCAAGGCCTGCTGTTCGGTCTGGCTCATGCCAGCGAGCTCAAACTGCACCTGGTCCGGCAAGTACTGATGATGATAGCGAGGCAAGGAAACCCATGACTCTGGCAGCTTACCGTCGGCAAAGTCGAGCACGCCGAGCAACACCATGCTTATGATACGGCTGCCGCCCGGTGTGCCAAGAATGCCGATACGATCGTTAGTCTCGAGAAATGTCGGCGTCATGCTCGACAAGGGACGTTTACCGGCGGCAATGGCGTTGGCGTGATCGCCAACAAGACCATAGGAATTTGCCGTAAACGGTTTAATAGAAAAATCATCCATCTCGTTATTCAGAACCACGCCGGTACCTTCGGCCACGAACCCGGAGCCAAACGGCAGGTTAATGCTCAGGGTTGCTGAAACACGATTACCCTCTGCATCAATAATAGAGAAATGCGTCGTGTCTTCACCCACTGAGTTGTAAGCGACGAAATCAGACAGCTCGTTACTCGGCGTGGCCCGGTTAACATCAATGGTCAGGGCCATGCCTTCGGCATAGTCCTTATCCAGCAATCGCGCCACCGGCACATCGACATAATCAGCATCTCCCAGATAGGCCGCGCGATCGCGGTAGGCGCGGCGCATAGCCTCGACAACGATATGTTTACGATTAACGGAATCATATTTTGACAGGTCGAAATGCTCGAGCATCTGTAAAGCCTGTGCGAGCACAATGCCGCCGGAAGAGGGCAGCATCGCGGAGGTTACCTTGATGTCTTTATAATTAAAGGTAACCGGATCGCGCTCGACCAGCCTGTAGTTCTTAAGATCATCAAGCTCCCAGATACCATCGTGTTGCTTGACACTGCGCACCAGCTGTCTGGCAATACTGCCACGGTAAAAAGCTTCGCTACCCTGAGTCGCGATCGTTCTCAACGTTTGCGCGAGATCGCGCTGCACGATCAATTCTCCAATTGGCGGTATAGCGTTATTGCGAAGAAATATCTTTGCCGCCGCGGGATACTGCTGCACCGCCTTACTGCGAAAACCCATGAGCTTCTGGTAACGCGCCGTTACCGGAAACCCCTCCTCGGCCTGGCGGATCGCCGGCGCCAAAACCTGCTCAAGGGACAGCCGACCGTATTTACTGACCAGGTGATCGATGCCGGCGGGTACGCCGGGAATGCCGGCAGCCATTGGACCATTGACCGACAGTCCCTTGATCACATCTCCGTTGTCATCAAGATACATATCTTTATGTGCAAGGCCGGGTGCGGTCTCGCGGCCATCAAGCATAAGCTGCTTGCCATCAGCGGCGCGATGCAACAACCAGAATGCGCCGCCGCCAATTCCTGAACCATAAGGTTCCACTACGGCCAGTGACGCGCTAACCGCCGCTGCCGCGTCGAACGCATTACCGCCCTGCTGCAGTATCTCGATACCGGCCTGCGTCGCTAAAGGATGTGCACTGGCTATTGCGGCCTGTTTTAATTCCCTGGCCTGGCCAATGCCGTTTACGAAAAACAAACATAAGAGCAGGCCAAACGACGCTAACGTTTTCAGTTCGCGAAGACTCATAGATTATTTAGCGAATTTCTTTTTTAATTCCAGCGCGACGCTGGCATGGACAAAGGCGTCAACATCACCATCGTAGGACGCGATCTCCCTGACCAGGGTTGAAGAGATATAGCTGAGATGTTCGGCCGGTGTCAGAAACACCGTTTCAATACCGGGTAATAATTGCCGGTTCATACCGGCCATCTGGAATTCATAATCAAAATCGGAGACTGCGCGCAAACCCCGGATAATAACGTTGGCATCCTGGTCTCGAGCCAGGTCGGTAACCAGTCCGTTAAATGAGATGACATCGACATGCGTCAATTCGGCCATCGCTTCATTTGCCATTGCCATGCGTTCTTCCAGGGAAAACAGTGTCGACTTGCTGGTACTGTCGGCAACTGCCAGCAAAGTCTTGTCAAATAGTGAACTGGCACGCGCCATGATATCGACATGGCCGTTGGTAATCGGATCGAAGGTTCCCGGATAGATTGCTATAACCATATTAGACTTGTTGTTCTGCTATCAATAACGATTGCACCTGGCCGGCTTGTTTATGTTTCAGTGCCGTCCAGCCCTCTGGCAATGACAGTTCTTTTTCCGCCTCGATATAGATCATGCCGCCTGATTTCAACAAGCCCCGCTGCGAAATAAGATCACAACACTTTTCAACGAAGCCTAACTTGAAAGGCGGGTCCAAAAAGATAATATCAAATGCCTTGCCGGACTGTTCAAGCCAGCTTAACGCATCCGCCTGCAAGATGTCATGCTGTTCACTGCCCAGTTTATCCGCCTGCTGCTTTAATGCTTGCACTATCTCGGGATGGGAGTCGATAAGTGTAACGTGAGAGGCACCGCGCGAAAGCGCTTCAAATGCAAAGGCACCGGTACCTGAATACAAATCCAGACACTCGGCACCGACAATATCCGCCTGCAACCAGTTAAACAGTGTTTCGCGAACGCGGTCCGGGGAGGGGCGCAGGCCGGGCATATCCAGCACATCGAGTTTTCTCCCGCGCCAAAGTCCGGCAATGATACGAACCTTGCCGGGGCGAGCCAACGAATCAGGATCCCTGTGCGGCCTCTTTCTCGGGCGTACCGACCATCACTGTAATGAGCTTGTCCGGAGTAACACGCCGCTCGAAGGCATCACGAATCTGTTCGACCGTAACCGCATTGACATTTGCATTGAAGGTCTCGAGATAATCCATTGGCAAACCGTAGTAAGCGATAACCACGACGTAACCGAGTATCTTGCTGTTACTGTCGATGCGTAGCGGGTAACCGCCAGTAATGTTTTTCTTGGCCTGTTCCAGTTCTTCATCCGTCGGACCCTGCTCGATAAACTGTTCGATGTTATCCAGCAATACTGACAATGCCTCGTCGGCCTGATCGGTTTTGGTTTGCAGTCCGGCTATAAACGGGCCTTCAAATCGCATCGGCGAAAAATAACTATAGGCACTGTAAGACAATCCACGTTTTTCCCGGATCTCTTCAAACAGGCGCGACACCATGCCGCCGCCGCCAAGAACATGATTGCCGACATAAAGCGGAAAGTAATCCGGATCACCACGTTTCAATCCCGGCTGTCCCACCAGGATATGGGTTTGTGCACTCGGGTGTTCAATAAATATTTTATCTGCCTGGTCGAGGTTATTAACACCGGCCAATGCCTCGGCCTTCTTTCCTTCCGGTATGACCTCGGTCAACGACTCGGCAATGGCCTCGGCCTGCTTACGATCAACCGCACCAACCATTGCAATCATTGCGTTATTGGCAACGAAATACTCTTTATAGAAGGCCTGGATATCTTCACGTGAGATAGTCTTGATCGATTCTTCCGTGCCTTCACTAGGTGTGGCATAGGGATGTGTTTTATAGATCGCATCCATAAATGCGTCGCGCGCCAATGAACCGGGCGACTGCTGCTTGGAACGCAGCCCGATCAGTGTACGTGAACGGCGGCGCTCCAGTGCCTTTTCCGGGAAGTCTGCCTTGGCCAGTACATGCTTGAGATTCGCCAGCGCCTTGTTTAACAGTTCTTCGTCAGTTAATGAGCGCAGTTGTACGGAGGAAGAGTCATAACCGGTATCCGAACCATAAACGGCACCCAGTGATTCGAAGCCCTGGCTGATCGCATCGGCATCACGACCGCCGGCACCCTGGTCAAGCAGGCCGGTCGTTAACATGGCCAGTCCGGGCTTATCGCCATCACGACTACTACCTGCATCAAATACAATCTGTATATCGACCATCGGCAATTCCGGCGCGTGCACGTAGTAAACCGGCGTGCCTTTGCTGGTCTGCCACTGTTCTATCTTGGGTGCGGCCTGTGCTGTCGAACTCAACAGTAGTGCGGCAGACATTAAAAGCGTTATAAATGTATTTTTCATCGGATTATGTTTTGTAAGAAGCTTAATGAACACGACCCATACCTCCTGCCATCGGCCTTCTCGGCTTACCATCCAGCGGTAGCGGTTCCAGTTCGGCAACGGTTAAACGGTCATCAGTAAAATATTTTGTAGCAACGGCTTGCACCTGTTCTGCTGTAACTGACTTGATGCGATCGACATAGGTATCGGCCAGTTTCCATGGCAGTCCGATGGTTTCCAGCATACCGATGATCATGCCCTGGTAAAAAACAGAGTCTTTCTCATATACGTCACTGGAAATAACCTGCGCCTTTACACGCTGTAGCTCTTCTTTTGACACCGGTTTGGTTTGAATGTCGATGATTTCTTTTCTGAATGCCAGCTCGAGTTCTTTAATCGATTTACCCTGCGATGGGGTGCCAGACAGCATAAACAGGTTATTCAGCCGCGACGCCATACGGTAGCTGACGCCTGTAGAGGCGGCTATCTCGGAGCCACGCACCAGTCGGCTGGAAAAGCGTGCCGAGTTACCACCATCCATGATGCCGGCCAGCACTTCGAGGGCATACGGCTCCCAGTTATATTCTTTATTATTAGTGGAATTCGGGTTTTCGGACGGCACCTTGTAAGCCATGATGAGGTTTGGCAATTCAGCCGGCCGTTTGACCTTTACGCGTTTCAGTCCCTGTTGTTTCACTTCTTTGTGATCGGCAACGGTAATCGGTTTGCCTTTCTGCAAGGAACCAAAATATTTCTTGGCCAGTGCCAGTACTTCTTCAGGCTTCACGTCACCGGCAACGACAACCGTTGCATTATTTGGTGCATACCATTTTTGATACCAGTCTTTGAGGTCTTCGATGGTCATGCCATCCAGATCATGCATCCAGCCAATTACCGGAAAACGATACGGGCTGGTTTGATAAGCGGTCGCCATGGCTACTTCGTACAAATAAGACTGCGGGTTGTCCTCGGTTCGCCAGCGACGCTCTTCCTTCACCACCTCGATCTCTTTCGCGAACTCTTCGGCCGGCAAGGTGAGGTTGCGCATGCGATCGGCTTCCAGTTTAAAACTGATCTCAAGCCGGGATTTTTCCATAGTCTGGAAATAAGCGGTGTAGTCAGGTCCGGTGAACGCATTTTCGCGACCACCATTTTCAGAGATGATGCGTGAAAATTCGCCGGCCGGGTATGCCTCGGTGCCCTTGAACATCATATGTTCAAGCGCGTGAGAGATGCCCGTTATGCCATCGTATTCATAGCTGCCGCCGACCTTGTACCAGACCTGCGAGACGACCACAGGGGCACGGTGATCTTCCTTGACCAGCAGCTTCAAGCCATTGTCGAGTTCATATTCATGGACATTGGCCAGCGCCAGTCCCGGTAGCAGCAGGCCAAGCAGCATTAGTGGCTTAAGAGAGCGCGAGTGATTCAACATAATTCGGTTACCGGATATTTATAGTAGTGAGATATAAGAGCGTAATTCTGTTTATGAGTTCGATAGAAGTTGATGGTAGGATACCGCAAGTGATATTGCTTGTTGGATTTTATTGACCTGAGTGTTTGGAATTAAGCGAAAAAGCAAGGAACCGACCGATTCGGCAACGGCAGACACCAGCAAACCCCGCCTCAAAGATGGGCTGAAACGCACCCGCAGCGGCCTCTTCGGAGGACTCTTCAAAAAGAAAGCCAAGCACGTTTTCGATAACGAAACGCTGGCAGAACTCGAGGACCATCTGCTGCTCGCCGATGTTGGTATGCAGACCACTGATCAGGTCATGCACGCCCTGCGGGAAAGTAAAGAGCACGACGAGTCCGACGCGATGGCTCTCATGAAGCAGGTACTCATGCCGGTACTGGAGCCTGTGCAGCAACCTTTAATCACGGATACCGACAGTCCGCCATTCCTGATCCTGGTTGTTGGGGTCAACGGCGTAGGCAAGACCACGACCATTGGCAAACTCGCCAGACGCCTGCAGCATGAAGGTAAAAGCGTCATGCTCGCCGCTGGCGATACCTTCCGAGCAGCCGCGATTGAACAACTCCAGGTCTGGGGCGAACGCAACGATATCAAGGTTGTGGCACAGACCCATGGCTCCGACTCCGGTGCCGTGATCTTCGACGCATTGGAATCGGCACGTGCCAATAACATCGATGTGCTTATTGCCGACACCGCCGGGCGCCTGCATAACAAGGAAAACCTGATGGCGGAGATGAAAAAGATCCACCGCATCGGTGATAAGTTCGATCCGGATATGCCGCGCGAGATCCTGCTGGTGCTCGATGCCGGTACCGGTCAGAACGCATTGGTACAGGCCCAGCAATTTAACGAGGTGCTAGGCGTAACGGGCATCGTATTGACCAAGCTCGACGGCACCGCCAAGGGCGGTATTATTTTCTCGCTTGCAAGCGAGCTCGGCATCCCGGTTCGCTATATCGGCGTTGGTGAGCAGGTAGAAGACCTGCGCGAATTCAACGCCGCTGATTTTATCGACGCACTGCTGGTAGAAGAAGAATGATTCGCTTTACCAACGTCAACATGGCCTACCCCGGCGGCAACGAGGCGCTGAAGAATATCAACCTGCATATCGAGCAAGGCGCGATGGTCTACATCGCCGGTCGGTCCGGGGCCGGCAAGAGCACCTTGTTAAAACTAATCGCACTTATAGACCGCCATACCCGCGGCCAAATCATTATTAACGGCCAGAACCTCGAACGTGTTCGCAGGAGCCGAATCCCGCTGTTCCGCCGCCATATCGGTTTCATGTTCCAGGACCATCGGCTTCTCATGGACCGCACCGTGTTTGATAACGTGGGCCTACCACTGGTAATTTCCGGCTATCGTCACCAGGAGATAAAGAAGCGCGTACAGGCCGCACTCGATAAGGTCAGCCTGCTGCCAAAGATGAACAGTTACCCGATGTCACTGTCAGGCGGTGAACAACAGCGCGTTGGCGTAGCACGCGCGGTGGTGCATCGACCAGCATTACTACTGGCCGATGAGCCGACCGGTAATCTCGATCCGGCGCTGTCATGGGACACGATGAAACTGTTCGAGCAGTTCAATCAGGTAGGCGTGACGGTGCTCATCGCCAGCCATGACCTGGATATGATCAAGCGCATGAAGAAACGCATTATTACCCTGAAGAACGGGCGCATCCTGACCCATGCCGGGACACCAACAGAATGAATACGGCGGCTAACACCATGAAGACGCGCAAGAAGCCGGCCAGTAAAACGAAATCGGACCTGAAACGCCGTTTCGATATGTGGCTGCTGCAACACGCGCAGGCCTTCATTTACAGTCTTGGCCAATACATCAAGCACCCGGTCAATAACCTGCTCACAACAGCCGTGATTGGTATATCACTGGCACTGCCCGCCAGCTTTTACGTGCTATTGGAAAACGTACGAATGGTCTCATCCGGCTGGGACGGCTCGTTGCAGATAACGCTATTTCTGCAAAACGACATCAGCGACGAACAAGCCTATATCATTGCTGATGAACTGACGGGCAATGTTCGCATTAGCGAGACGGCGGTCATCAAGCGCGCCGATGCACTGGCCGAGTACCAGACGCTATCAGGGTTTGCCGATGCTTTGGATGCACTGGATGAGAATCCATTACCCGCCGTCATCATCGTCAAGCCCGCGTTCGAATCGATGAGCGACGCCGATACAGGCCAACTGATTCAGGAACTGGAAACACGGCCCGACATCGACAGCGCCCAGTACGACAGCCAGTGGATCCAACGCCTGCTGTCGTTACTGGAGATCATTAACCGGGTCGTTGTCATCCTTGCGACGATGCTGGCGCTGGCGGTGCTGCTGATCGTCGGTAACACCATCCGGCTGGCCATATTCAACCGCCGAGCTGAAATCGAGATTACGAAACTGTTCGGGGGCACCGATAGCTTCATCCAAAGACCCTTTCTCTACAGCGGCCTCTGGTATGGGGTATTTGGCAGCCTGCTGGCCTGGATACTTATCATGGTTTCACTGCAACTGCTGCGCGAGCCTGTGAAGCAGCTGGCAAACCTCTACGCCAGCAATTTCGAGCTGGTCGGCCTCGGCTTCAGCAACAGCCTGATCCTGCTGAGTATTGGCATCGCGCTGGGCCTGGTCGGCTCCTGGATCTCGGTTAAACGCCATCTGAACGCCATAGAACCCGCCTAAGTAACTGATTTTTAGCTCAATTAACCGCTGAAACAGGGAACTCCCTTAAAAATTAGCACTCTTATATTCAGAGTGCTAAACTTTTGGCTGAAAAAGCCGATTTGCAGTACGGTAATTTATAGAGGGAAAGGACAAGCATGAAAGAGCTTACGACACTACAACTGGCTTTACCTACGGGGTCGATCGACAGCTACATCCAGTCGGTCAACCAGGTACCTATTTTAACCCCCGAGGAAGAACTCGACCTGGCGCGCCGCCTGCGTGACGAGAGCGATATCGAGGCCGCCCGCCGCCTGGTGATGGCGCACCTGCGGTTCGTCGTCAAGATTGCCCGTGGTTATAGTGGCTACGGTCTGCAGCAGGCCGACCTGATCCAGGAAGGCAATGTGGGTTTGATGAAGGCGGTAAAACGTTTTGACCCTGAATTCGGCGTAAGACTGGTTTCATTCGCGGTGCACTGGATACGCGCCGAGATGCACGAATACATTCTGCGCAACTGGCGCATCGTTAAAGTCGCCACCACCAAGGCGCAGCGCAAACTGTTTTTCAACCTCCGTTCAGCCAAGAAACGACTCGGCTGGATGAACCAGGCTGAAGTCAACGACATCGCCAACGACCTCGGCGTTAAACCGAGCGACGTACTGGAGATGGAAAAACGCCTGAGCAACTACGATGCCTCGTTCGACGGCTTCAGCGATGACGACGATGACGACTCATCCTTCACCGCACCGTCGTACTACCTGGAAAACAAGAGTGCAGGTCCGGAAGAGCTGATCGAAACAGCACAGATCGATGACAAGAACCAGGAAGCATTAAGCAAGGCATTAACATTGCTCGACGACCGCAGTAAGAACATTATTGCCAAACGCTGGCTGGTCGATAAGAAAGCCACGCTGCATGAACTCGCTGCGGAGTACGATGTATCAGCTGAACGCATCCGGCAACTGGAAAGCAGCGCGATAAAGAAACTGCGAGAAGCAATCGCTGTTTAAACCAGGAGAGTTAAGGGATGATGAACCATAAAACAAGAACGGCCCCGAGGGCCGTTTTTCTTTTTAACTGAGCTGTCGATTGATAACTGTCAGGCTACATTTTATAAATCTTTATGATCTCTATTGTTCGATTAACATGCTTTATACAAACCAGACACTCTTCCGATAATTTAATATCTCGCCCTTAAAGCCTGCCTCGCTGTATTTCCCATATACCGGTTTGCGTTGCTGGTGCGTATAGCCCAGCGACTTCATTTTTTTACTAAACGGCGCGTGGTGATGGCGGCCCGGGTCGACGATGATGATCTCGCACGTTGGCTTGCTATGCCGCTGGATAAAGCCGGCGAGTAAATCGACGTGTTCCCGTTCATACAACACATCCGATCCAATGATGACATCAAACTTACCCAGCTCGTCCAGCATGTCTATCCAACCTGTACGGATGAACGGAATCGAATTACCTTTATTAAGACTGACATTTTCGGCCAGGTAGTGACCGACTTCAGGATGAATATCCGTGGCTGTGATATTGGCCTTGCGATGATTCAGTAACAGACTGGTTAACGCCAGACCACAACCCACTTCAAGAATACGCTTACCCTCGATATCGAAATCGAGCATTTCATGCGCCAGTATTTCACTGGACTCCCAAACCACGCCGAACAGCGGCCACTGCGCCGAGGATATGCCTAGCTCCTCGGCTTCACCTTCATCGTCTGAAAATTGTTGCCGGTCCTTCAGGCTACGAACGTGGATATCAATGCCACCTATATCGTAGGTCTGGTAGCGTACTCGAACTGTAGACATGGCCTGGCTCACCGATGGTGGGTGCGCGACAGATCTGAATCGACCAGATGTGCCGCACTAATGTAAACACTATAGGCACAATACCGCAGGATAGCTATATTTAGCCGGGGTTGTTTGTCTTATTTACTCGTACAGGTACTGTAAATCAGATAGACTGATTTAAACGCAAATTATAGTCCGACTAATCTGGAAATATACTGTCACTTCAACAGCATTTCTCCCCGCTAGCCCCTCAATAATCTGCCTGTAAAAGAAGTTGTAATTGTTCTGTTTAGGAGAAAGCTATGTCATTGGAAATGCACATGAAGATAGACGGCGTGTCCGGAGAAATAACCGGGCTCAATCATAAAGGCTGGAGTGAAATACATTCCTGGAACTGGGGAATGACCAGCAACAGAAAGGTCAGCGACGACGCAGAGAAAAGCAAGACCAGTCTGAACGAGTTATCGGTCATTAAAAAACTGGGCACGGACAGCACGGCCATTAGGCTTTTGTTTGCACAATCCAAAACCATTCCCAATGTTGAATTCAGTGTTATTCCCGCTGTTGGCAAAAGGGAAGCGAAATCAAAATATGTGCATATTGTGATGGAAAACGTGGTGATTAAGTCTGTAGTAACAGGCGGGGCCAGCGATGAGAGCTCTTTCAAAGAACACATCACATTCCTTTTTGAAAAAATAAAATTTGAATGCAGCAAGGGGCCATCTATGAACAGTAGCGAACCTACTCTTGATACTCATTTCAATTGGGATGTTCCTGAAAACGCGGAATGGTCAACCTCATGAAGAATCAACGGGGTCAGTGTCGATTGATTGTTGCTTAAGCCAAACGCAAAATAAAACCCCGCCATATAAGCGGGGTTTTCACTCAAGACCCTTCCGTAATAGTTTTAATGTCGCTGATCACATCTCATTCAAATGCTGCTCTGTAATCTTGTCTTTAAAGAAAGATAGCAAGCCTGTGGTGATGCCAATTGATTCAATAACCAAACCTGTCATGGCCGTTTTCTGGCTTGTAAATGCAGGGATGAGTTCAAACGGCGCCAACAGGAAAATAATGGCGCCTGCTGCGAAAATATAGAGTGGCGTATTAGATTGTAGTTTGTCCATCTTCTGTCTCCTGAAACAGTCATTAGCTATTTTTCTGCAACAGCAATGCCAGACTCCGGAGTTATACATTTAGTCGTGTTGCCTGTGATAACCCGGTCACACTAATAGGTTTACGATGTGAAACATGTCTCAATTTAAGACGGTTGTGCAACACGGCTGTTTCAATCATTACGGCTGGTGTTCGGTCAATAATAAAAAACAGCGTTGATATTGATGAGACTCCAACAGAGTGTCGATATTTCATCAAATAAAAAAGCAGCCTAGTGATCAAGCAGCTCCAGCCACTCGCTGATTCTTTTGCGCAGATAGCGATACATCACCAGTGCAAGCACCAACACCGCAACACTAATAATCGAAATGGTTATCACTTTTTCCATGACTTTGAATAGTATTAATCAATGAGGTCAGAGTCGATTGATTATTGTTTAAACAATCTATAGTTCACTCTGAAAGCAGAAATATATCTTCTGAAACACGTTCATAACCATACAAGGAGATATTCAGCTGGCCGACTTTCATTGCTGGCGGCTTACAACTTAAGCCTTCTGTGTCTAGAGGGTTTTCTTCCAGCCAGTCCTGCTGAAATCGTTCTGCTTCAGCAGCGTGAAAGCCTTCCATGTAATCTGCTTTACCCAACAACAGCCATTTATTTCTATCCGCACCTGCATAGCCATCCTTATAGCCTGCCTGGTAATCACTGCAGCCTGATAGTAATAACAACGAGCATAAAACAAACTGTTTATATTTCAGCATCATTCATAGTCGCCGTATTTCTCATAGAATATTTCATCAATTGAGATGACCATCGCCGCATCCCAGCTTGCTTCGCCCGCGGTTGTAGGCACTTTCTGTTTATTCAGCTCATCGGGGCCTTATTCGGATCCACATCGATGTCTTCGTAATAAGTCGCTAGAACCTTCTCTGGCGATCCAGTTTCTTTGACAGTGTAGAATGTATTTAAAAAGGAACCCGGAGGCATCGCTTAAAATGTTAACTATGGTGTATTTTCATCACGCTTATCCAGCTGTTCCAGGAATCTGCTAAAAATTCCGCATTGCTCATTGTAAAAGCCGCAATCAACTGTCGTGAAGGATCGTAGGTATCCAGCGTCGGGTCGACCTTTTTCATATAATCCTTCAGTGCCAGAACCAACAAAGATGAATCGTATTCATGACCTTCGCGCATGAGGTCGAGCGCCTTGTCCATTTCATCAGTATCAAATAACGCCTTAGGTAGATTGTAGTTTGGCACCGTGGTTTCCTGGGTTGTAGTAAAGGGGTAACACTGTTTTCACATTCTCATCACACAGGATCCCATAGCATGTGGCCACTTACTAATTTAACGGTGCAAATTATGCTGCATTTTCCACGTTTTACGTCAGATGACCTTGACACTTTACATGGTCTGAACGGCATGCACGCTTCGGCCAGTACCATGGATGTGTTCGAGGTGATGGGGCCTGACGGCTATCCGCGCAAATTTATCATCAAAGATAGTAAGGGCTATGGCTGCTACTGCCCGGACGGCAAGCCGCTTGCACTTGGCAAAAGCCAGCTGGCCGAGGTCATTTAATTAGTCTTGTTTAAATAGTATCTGGCCGTAACATCCATTGGATCTGCCAGTTTGCGGCCTCGTCCTGCTCTAGGCAGACAACACTGCCCGGCTGGTATTTCACAATAGTCGGTTCATCACTGCCTGTTACTAGGTAAGTCACCACCCGCGCCATGAACGGCAGGTGGCCAACCATCATCGTATTCTTATCGAAACTTTCCAATAGAAAATCCTGCACGGGATCGTTGGGATTTATGCCATCAATGGCTTCGATGCTGCCTTCACTCAATACCGCCTTGGCAAGTATATCCGCCGTTTGTTGTGCTCGCAGCTTGCCACTATGCAGAACACGAGCAGCACTTTGACCGGCTTCTTTCAGACACGCTGCCAGTTTAATCACATCCTTCTTGCCCTTTGCGCTTAATGGCCGTTCCGGATCTTCGTCTTTTGATACGGCCTCGCCGTGTTGTACCAGGTAGAGTTTCATGTGATTAATTATACGTTGTTTATTATTTTCCCGTTCCTGAATACACAGAATTCGCCCTTTTCCATCTCGGTCCATGTTTCATTATCTGTCAGCGCGCGCGAGGCGATCATGGTTACAACGTCTTTCGGCGTAGTCACCTTACTGAAGTCTATAGTCTCTCCAGTATCAATCAGACGTGCCTTACCAAACGGATGTTTACGGGTCAGCCAGCACATGCGCGTACTGCAATAGACATACATGTTCTTTGAGTCACAGAGCATGAAGTTGAATACGCCGAGCTCATCCATTTCCCTTGCTAGCTTGTGCATGTAGGCAATCAATTCTTTATCTTTCGGTCGCTGTTTAAAGCGCTTGCGGATACGGCCCATCATCCAGCAAAAGGCATGCTCGCTATCGGTGCTGCCAACCCGCTGATAATAGTCCAGTGGATAATCCTTAATGCCTTTTAGCTGGCCATTATGGGCAAACAACCAGCTACTGCCCCACAGCTCGCGCATGAACGGATGCGTATTCGACAGGCAGACCTTGCCACGGTTGGCCTTGCGGATATGGGCAATCACATGCTTGCTCTTGATCGCGTAGTTCTGGATCAGTTTCGCGACCTCGGACCAGGCGCCAGGGTTCGGATCATGGAACGTGCGACAGGCCTTGTCCTCGTACATGCCGATGCCCCAACCGTCCTGGTGCGGCCCGGTATCACCGCCGCGCCGCATCAGCCCGGTAAAACTAAAACAGATATCGGTTGGCACATTGGCACTCATGCCGAGCAATTCACACATGTTTCATTTTTCCTATGTCAATAATCGCAGCATATCAAATTAGTGGTGGCGCAATTATTTTATCGCTATCAAACTGTTTAGACAGCCTGTTATTCCACTATACTATTAACCAATAAAGTATCAGGAGAGTTCAATGGCCGGAGGCTGGTCTAAAGACGGCGCGGTACAGGATCAAATCGATGCGAGCATCAAGGACGCGATCAAGCAGGCAAAAGAGCGTTTGCCAAAAGGCGAGAGCCTGACCCACTGCGAGGAATGCGATGCCGAGATTCCAGAGGCACGGCGCGAGGCCGTTCCGGGCGTGCGCCTGTGCGTGCAGTGCCAGGCAGAGCTTGATGAACAACAGAAGAAAGACGTACAAATGTTTAATCGCCGTGGCAGCAAAGACAGCCAGTTGCGCTAACAGAATTCTTTGCCTGTTAAGCTCGGGTTTTGTTAATGACGTGCCATAAGGTCCTGGCATCCGAGATCGGTTCTTTCAACACACGGGTAATCAATAATTCTTCGATTGCGGCCACTCCGCAAATGGTACTCGCGATACGAAATGGCAGGGCAATATCGAAGACAAATAACAGCAAACCGCTAACGGCTGTGCAAACAGCCGCAAACTTGACCAGCCAGGTATGGTAGCTGGTTAACTTACCAAACTTTATCAATCCCATGATGACCGGAAAAGTGATGCTGACCAATATCAATATCACAAACGCCAACTCACGCCTGATGATGTCCGGCCATAACCACCATGCTCCCAGTGCAAAGGATATATAAATAAAGAAGTCCGCCATACTGTCGATCTTTGAACCGAACTTTGATTCCTGGTGCAAGCGCCGCGCGATAGGCCCATCAATCGCATCCAGACAAAAAGCAAACGCAAGTACGATGAGAAACAGCGTGTGCTGGCCAAGCCAGCCGTGTATCAGTAATACCGGTGCACAGGCCATACGCAATAGTGTTAGCTGATTAGGTAAGGTCATCGTCTAGCCCTTGTTGCTGTGTTGATGCAAGCTGGAACTCGGCTACCAATGGCAAATGATCCGACAATCTCGTCCACGGGTAACCGGTCAGACACTCGCAGGCAGTTGGCTTTACGCCGCGGAAATAGATCCGATCAACCGGCAGCATGGGCCTGACTGAAGGAAAAGTTTTTGCATGCTGGCCGTGAAAGCAATGAAATACCTCGTTAAGATCCAGTTCCGCCGCCAGCTGCTTGCTGGCCTGGCCGCGCCAGTCGTTAAAGTCACCGGCCAGTATCAGTGGTTCACTGTTCGGAACATGCTCCTTGATACGTTCGTCAAGAATGCTGAGCTGCCGGCGTCGTTCATAGGCGCGTAAATCGAGATGGATACAGATAACATGTAGCCGTGTATCCATCAACGGCACATTGACGATGCCATGCAAGAGACTTCTGCTTGCGCGCCGCATCGATGACACATTGATATTTTGCCATTCGATGAACGGGTAGTGACTCAGTATCGCATTGCCGTGATGGCCAGCGTTATAGATCGCGTTTTTACCATAAGCATAATGCGACCAGATCTTGTCGGCAAGAAATTCAAACTGCGACTCGGAAGGCCACTCGGAGATCTTCAGCGCATGCTGTTCATGGTGGCCCTGAATCTCCTGTAAAAAAGCGATATCAACACCTGCCCGTTGCAACTGCTCACGCATCTGGTGCAGTACAAAACGCCTGTTGGCAATACTGAAGCCTTTATGGATATTATAGGTAATGACTTTTAAAGTGATTGAAGCCATATCATCAAATTAGCGCTGTTTGGTCAGATCTACCAGTGATTCAATTGATAACTTTAACTTATAGCAGGATTTCACGAGGATGACGTTATGCATTATTGGCTATATTTAACAGCCGCTATCGTTTTAGAAGTAGCAGGCACCACATCGATGAAGTTGTCTGAAGGTTTTACACGTCTTATCCCTTCCGTGCTGATTTTTGTTTTTTACGCGGCTTCATTTGTTGCACTCGTCTTTGCGTTAAAGAAGATTGAGGTTGGTGTTGCCTATGCAATATGGGCAGGAGCTGGAACGGCACTGATTGCCTTGATTGGCATATTTTATTTTAATGAAACGGCCAGCGCCGTTAAGATCATCAGCATCATGCTCATCATCGCCGGCGTTGTGGGGCTCAATCTTGGCGAACTACAGCACTAACAGGAATTCATTATGAACAGACTTATTACTGCATTAGTCGTATTCACTTTTTCATTAACGGCTGAAGCTGCGGGTAAGGTCGTTGACTATGTCGTTGATGGCCAGACCTATGAAGGCTACTTCACATCGGCGGGGAGTAATGCACCGCTGGTGCTGCTGATACACGACTGGGATGGGCTGACTGATTATGAAATCAAGCGGGCAGAGATGCTGGTGGAACTCGGCTATAGCGTATTTGCGGCCGACTTGTTTGGTAAAGGCGTCAGGCCGACGGAGGTTAAAGACAAACGTCAGCATACCGGCGAACTGTATAAAGACCGTGCAAAGATGCGCACGTTGATGGACGGCGCATTGACCACGGCCAGGGAGCAGGGCGTCAATATCGACAATACCGTGGCGATGGGCTATTGCTTTGGCGGTGCCGCCGTACTCGAGCTTGCACGATCCGGCGCAAACATCAAAGGCTTTGCCTCATTTCATGGCGGCTTAAGTACGCCTGAAGGCCAGGACTACTCAAAAACGAAAGGGCCGATCATGGTCTTTCATGGCACGGCGGATACGGCCATCAAGATGAGTGACTTTGCCAGACTGGCCGATGAGCTAGAGAAAGCCAGCGTTGCGCATGAAATGATCAGCTACAGTGGTGCGCCACATGCCTTCACGGTATTTGGCTCTGAACGTTACCGCAAGGACGCTGATGAAAAATCCTGGCGTCGATTTATCAACTTCCTGCAAGCAACGTTAAAATAGTATCTATGGTTAACGTGAACGACCCAACAGCATGAATTAACTGCTATGCTTTTAATTACTCTCCCATAGTAAAAGAATAATAATGGCAACCAACGACAAGAGCTTCACCCTGACCCATGAATTCGATGCGCCGGTCGAACAGGTATTTGCCGCATGGACCAATGCTGATCAGCTCGCCGCATGGTTTGCACCTGAGGGCTACAAGCTTAACTTTGTTGAAGAGGACATCAGGCCCGGCGGGGTCGGTCATTACAGCATGACCTCAAAGCACGGCATGCAGATGTGGGGCAAAATGTTTTTCCGGGAGATCATTCCACCGGCAAAATTGGTTTATATACAGTGCTTTTCGAACGAAACCGGCGGTATCGAGCGTCATCCAATGAATGAAAACTGGCCTGTTGAACTGCTCACTACAGTCATGCTTGATGAGAAAGAGGGCAAAACGATTCTTGACCTGACCTGGGAACCGGTTAACGCCAGTATTGAAGAGATCAATACCTTCGTCGACGGGATCTTTGAAATGAACCAGGCCTGGGGCGGCACCTTCGAACGACTCAGCGCATACCTCACCAAACGCTAATTATTTTCTCGCTACGGGCACATCGAGGTCGACTCGGTCGACCGTGATAGAATCGCGATAAACATCAGGATGCAATGGCATGATTAGTCTCACCGCTGCACGTTCTCCGCCGCGACCGTCCTCATAGATAACAACGTCTTTTTTATCCATGATGCGGCCGCGAAATTCCATTGTGCCATCTGGCAGGATATACAGGATATCTTCATCTGCCGGAGTTGATACGACCGGTTCTTTAGTTGCCGAACAGGCCGCGAACAACAAGCAGGCAAAAATCAAAGCTTGTATGTGTAACTTCATTGCACGACTCTTCAATGTTGAATAAACATTACTCTTAAATAATAAATACTACACCCATTGAAAGCGCTAAAATAGCGAACATCTCTCATTTTTTCGTTACTGGCTCAGCCCAACAGAGGAACTTATTTGCCATGAAAACCTTTACCTTCCATCTGGACATGGTCGTTGTTGTCATCGTACTGTTTCTCATGGCGATTGGCGCCAGCCTGTATCAGCTTCAACTACACGGCAAACTACACAAGGAATATCTGGCCACGAAGCTCGAGCTGACCAACAAGCATGTCGCTTTAATTAATACCGAGATCGCACTAAAGGAATGCACTGACAGCAACACACCATCCAACCCTTATGCGAGATAGTGCCTAGGCCTCAAGTACCGGGTAATGGCGGAAAATACCGAATTCGTTAAACGGAATACGACGCTCTGACTCCAGATAGGATTTAATATTGGGACGTGACGCCACCTTGTCATGCAGCGCCTGTAAATGCGGATAGCTATTGTCCAGCTGCTGCATCGTTTTTGGAAAGGCATAGTTTAATCCGGCCATAACCTGGAACAGAGACAGATCCACATAGCTACATTTTCGGCCCAATACATAATGCTTCGACCTGGTGTTCGCTTCGATCAACAGATCGAAGTAGGTCAGGAATTTTGGAATGCGCTCATTAACAAAATGCCTTGTGCGGCGGCGCGCCTCGGTTTCCTGATCATCAAAGTATAGATTGCCCGATATTGGATGATGGGTATCGTGCACCTCTGTTACGAAGTCAGCGATGGTTAACTGTAACTGCAGGGCCCAAAGTTGTTTGGCCTCTGATTTGGGCACCAGGCCCAGCTTTGGGCCCAGAAAAAAAAGGATGTTCGCCGTTTGCGCAATGATCAGCTTGCCTGCTTTCAGAAAGGGGGGCGCAAATGGTGGCCGGGCCAGATCATCCTCGATCATTTTCAGCATGGCCTCAACGCCTTTACCCTCACCGCTGAGCCTTGCCATATCACGATAACTGGCGCCGGCATCTTCCAGTGCCAGGCGTATAAATTCTCCGCGCCCCTGGATATCAGGCCAGTAGTAGAGTTCATACCGCATGACCAGCTCCTTTTGTAGCCTTATTGCTATTATGAATCAAAAATTGAATAAATAAATCAAAGATAGGTGGTTAATTCCTAAAGGAACTGATCTTATGTATATGACGACTAATAATAAGCGACTTCAACCAAAGCCCAGCATGCAAACAATCGTCAAATTAATCCTATCCATTACCATCTTTGCTGCCAGCTCAACTGCTCATGCGCGGCCTTTGTGGCATTGGGAAGACAGCTTCAGCGCAGAGGAAAAAACACAGCTTAAGACGTGGATTGAACAGGCCAGCGACGGCCTCGAAGCTTTACTTGGACCGCTGCAATTTGACTACCGTGTTTATTTCCATCGTAGCCAAAATGCCAATGAGCCGGTACCGTGGGCCAACACAATGAAGTGGGTAACGCGTGACGTTCATTTTCATGTTGATATGGACTATGAGATGCAAGAGTTTAAAGAGGACTGGACCGCACCACATGAAATAACACACCTGGTATTTCCTTACCTTGGTGACAGTGGACGCTGGTTCGCTGAAGGTATCGCCAGTTATTTTCAGTACCAGGTTATGTATGCCAATAATACCATTAGCTGGGATGAGGCTATCCGCCGCTATAACGACCGCTTTCAGAAGGCCCGGGCACAAGGCCCGCAAGATCTATCCATAACAGAGCTTAGTGATGTCGTAAGCCAAACAAGATCTTATGTACGTATGTACTGGGGCGGCGCGTCTTACTTCATGCACGTTGATCAACAACTGCAAGAACAGCAAGGCCTGCGGCTGCATGACATTATCAGTACGTATATGAATTGCTGCTATGAAGATGGCATGGGTTCAGCAAAGCAAATGATCGCTACCCTGGATACAATATCAAACAGCACAATCTTTACAGACAGCTACCGTGCAACCGTGATGAAAAAAACGTTCCCGAAGACGAACAAGTTGCTGGTATGGCTAGCCAACAATCCACCAAGGCTAAAATTCGAAGAAGGGTGATCAACAACCGGGCTGGATATTAACCTGCTTTTCTGAGCGATTTTTCCTCGTACATGTTCTTATCGGCAATCTCCATGACCTCATCAAGCGTCATTCCGGAGGAAAGTGTCGCGCAGCCAATGGAAGCATTGATCCTGGCTTTATCCAGCTTTTCACGAATACGCTTAACCAGGTCGGCTGTTAACTGTACGGATGATTCGACGACGAGTACCGCGAATTCATCACCGCCGATGCGACAGGCCACATCAAAAGGCCGGACTGAGCTGTTCAGGCAATTCGCGGTTTTTTTCAGCAGCTTGTCGCCAGCAGAGTGTCCTTTACTATCGTTAACCAGCTTCAAGTCATCCACATCAAGCATAATGACAGAGGCCGCGGTCTTGTACCGGTGACAGCGTTGATCTTCTACTTCCAGAAAATTTTTCCAGCCACGCAGATTATAAATACCGGTTAATTCATCAACCTGTGAAAGATGACGTTCTTTGCTCAGCTCTCCACGCATGGCTCTTTCGTGCCGTTCAGAACTGATCAACGTTGATAATAACCTTGCCTGAACATAGACATATTCTTCATCAGCTTTGCTAACGGCCGGCATAGCCTGAGGGTGAATGGCGCAGAGCGTACCGTACAGATAGCCGTTATCCAGCATTAGAGGAATCCCGATATAGGCACCGATGGGGACCTGTTCACCTATCGGCGCCGTGGCATAGGCCGGAATATTTTGACAATCCATGGCGAACTGTGGACCCAGCCCCCGGGTCATGCGATAACAGAACGATTCACTCCATTCAAACACGTCGCCAGCCCGAACATTATAACCCCGATCGTCCGCCACCTGGACGATCCAGTCATTGCCTCTCGTTTCCGTCACCATCCAGAGATCGAAGGGCAGCCGTTGATACAATGTTTGCAGGATGCCTTCAGCCGCTGTCTTGAAACTGCTGTATGGAGCGAAACGCTCCAGCGACTTGTAATCATTATCCGACTTCATAAGTTTTCAAGAACAAATAAACAGGCCAAAAAAATTGATCAAAACATCGACGCTTACCAATGAGTTGAAAGATTAAGCTTAGACAACAATCCTGTTTTGCGCGATGTAACTCGTGTTACATTTTACACATATTCTCAGTGTCCAGGACAAAAAGAAGCGGTATTTCTGGTCTTCTATGTGGCGACGGGCAAATAAAGGCTTGAAAAAAAACCGAACAAGAACAATAGTTTATTAAACCGGGCTGGAATAACCCGGAAAACCATAATGACTGAAGACATCACACTTTGGGGTTTTCTGGCAGGGCTGGGCCTGTTTCTGCTGGGCATGTTCATGCTCGAGCAGGGCTTGCGGGGTCTGGGATCCCGCTCGATGCGCGACTTCCTCCGTCAGCAAACCCGCTCGCCGATTCGGGGCGTCTTCACCGGCACACTGGTTACGGCCTTTCTGCAAAGCAGTTCTCTGGTCGGGTTAATCACGCTGGCCTTTGTCGGCGCCGGCATCCTCGAGCTGCGTAACGCACTGGGTATCATTATTGGCAGCAACCTGGGCACAACCTTTACCGGCTGGATTGTGACCATTATCGGTTTCAAGTTGAAACTGATTAATTATGCCCAGCCGCTACTTGCGCTTGGTGCACTCGGCACGGTCTTTCTTAATCATACTTCACGACCCTATTATTACTGCAACATACTGCTGGGGCTGGGATTATTATTAATGGGCCTTGGCGAAATGACCAGCAGCTTCAGCTCTCTGGCGGACGAGGTCGACGCCTCGTTTTTTCATGGGCACAGTATATTCTTCTATTTCATTGCCGGGGCCCTCCTTACCGCTATCATTCAATCCAGTTCGGTAGCAATGATGATCGTGCTCAGCGCGATGCATGTGGGCGCTTTTACCTTGCAGGAAGCCGCACCGATTGTCATTGGTGCCGACCTTGGCACCACCAGCACGGTATTGCTTGGCGCGCTGAAAGGCAGCCGGGAAAAAAGGCGCGTTGCACTATCGCATTTATTTTTTAATACGATAACCGCATCGCTGGCATTAATATTTTTACCGCTTTTTCTCTTCTTTATATTGCACGTTTTGAAAATAACTGACCCCATGTTTTCTGTTGTCATGTTACATACATTATTTAATATTGTGGGAATCAGCTTGTTTATTCCTTTTGTCGATCGTTTTATCCGTTTCCTCGTATGGCTGGTCCCCGAGAAAGTAGAAAAAGCAAGTTGTCGTTATATTACAGAAGTGCCTGCCAAAGTGACCGATGCAGCGATGGAGGCCGTCAACAAAGAACTGCGCAGCATGTTGACACATACGATGTGCCTGAACCTGCGCTGCTTTAAATTAAAGAAAGAAACAGTATTCCCATATGACCTTGAAATTACCAACGGTAATCATCTGCCATATGAAGATGATTATGTTCTTTTAAAACGTGCCGAAGGAGAGGTTCTCGGATATACCTACCAGGTCCAGTCGAAAACACAAATTCATGAAGAACTCAGTGACATAACCGAACTTAATCATGCGGTAAGAAATGCCAGCTATGCTGCCAAGTTCGTAAAGGATATACGGCATAACCTGAGTGACTTTCGTCAGTCAACGTCGCCCGTTGTAGAAGCTCTACAGGCCAAATTTCAGAGTGAAGTGATCACAATTTATAAGAAAATGCTGGTCACGCTGCAAAACAAGGATCCGGAAATGGCAACAGAGCATTTTCTGCAGTTACGCAAATACGCTCGGCAAAGCTATGAAAAATTCGTTCAGGATATATACGCCGAGTCGGGTGAGGACAGAATCGATGATATGGAGACGTCCAGCA
>CAJIBF010000224.1_pt1 | contig 30211 bp, 30 predicted proteins | sample 9199291 | NCBI WGS metagenome assembly CAJIBF01 (sample SAMEA7708293, study PRJEB35096) | sediment metagenome | biome: marine neritic benthic zone biome [ENVO:01000025]; feature: sediment [ENVO:00002007]; material: shallow marine sediment [ENVO:03000034] sea grass bed [ENVO_01000059] ...
GTTGGCAGTGATTTCAGGGCACAGGACCTGACATTCAGTAAGGTAAAAAAGAAATATTTGAGCAAGTTTGGTTACCTGCCTTTGGTACTGTCAACCCAAACCAGTTCTTCTCGCAATAAAGGTTTTGCATTCGGATACAACTTGCCCGGCTCCTGCTTGATAATAATCAGATCGTAATTGTCCTGCTCAAATTCGCTGATTAAGGTCAGGGTCAGATCGCAGTTCACTTTCAGGGTTACACGTGGATGCGCATTAACGAAGTCTGCCAGTATGTCGGGTAAATAATAGGTAGCAAAATCTTCCGGAGAGGCAAACTTAATGTCTCCGGTCACTTCTTTTTGCGTGAACTGATCGCGCAAGTTATCAGACAGTCTTACGATCTGATTCGCATACTCACGCAAGCGTTCACCATCCATAGTCAGTTTTACATTGCGCTTGTTTCTAACAAACAGACTGCACTCCAGCTGCTCCTCCAATTTTGCGATCTGCATACTCACCGCAGACTGCGAGCGATGTACGCGCCGGGCGGTCTGCGTAAAACTCTGGGTCTCGGCCAGCGTTATAAATGTTTTTAATAAGCTTATATCAATATCATTCATAAATTTATGATATCACTATTTCTGATAAATAAAATAAAATTAATTCATCAAACGAATTTAAACTTCTTCCCGGCTGAACAATCTCATCTTCCGTAAGCAGTTGAAAAAATGTTTTTCACTGATAAACAAATTGTAACTGAACATAAAATTCATACCCATGAGGAGGTAATAAGATGAAAAAATTAACTAACGTAATTTGTGGTATAGCACTGGCTGGTTTCTCGCTTTCTGCAATGGCTAACCAGGTCAACCTGAACACCGCCAGCAAGGATGAACTGCTTAGCGCTATTAAAGGCCTGAGCACAGAACAAGCGGATGCCATTATCCAATATCGTGAAGAAGTTGGCGCATTCGTCAAAATTCCGCAGTTGTTACATGTCGGTGTAGACCGCGACGTCATCGAGCCGAACTACAACAACCTGACGGTGGGCGATGCTACCGGCGAGAAAATGAAGAACTGGAGTGCAAACTAATTCATGAACATTCCCTACTGACATATCTGACTGACACAGAATGTCACTTTGGCCTCCTTCGGGAGGCCTTTTTTATCTCCAGGGATGGAGTGTATGTCGCGAGAGGACAGGACGTCCGAAGCGACTATTTTCATGGAAGGCCTTATGCCGTGGAGGACAGGAAGTCCGAGACGCCTACATGGAAGTAGGTGGTAGAGAATGTCGGGAACACATTCTCGAACGGCTTCTTTCCGCTTGGTTAAGGCTTAACAGATAGTATTAAAGTCCGAAGCGATTATTTCCATGGAAGGCCTTATGCCTTGACCGCTCGGGTAAAAGGGCTCAGGCCGGAACAAACGTATTTACTCAAAAGAGTTAAACCGTATCCTGAGCGCCAGCCACTTGCTTTTTTGTCACCTTGTTTAAGACGATATATCCGCAGATACCTGACAACAGCGACCCAATGATAATACCGAGGCGTTCGTCAAACAGGGCGCGTGTATCCATGTTGGCACCAAATGCCAGCGAACCAATAAACAGACTCATGGTAAAACCGACGCCACACAACAATGACACACCATATAACAATGACCAGTTCATTCCTTCTGGCATTCTGGCAATTCCCAGCTTGACGCTAAGCCAGCAAAAACCAAACACTCCGATTTGCTTGCCGAGAAACAGACCCAGCGCAATACCCAGCGGTACCGGGTGCAACAGGTAATCAAAGCTAACACCGGCGAGGTTTATACCTGCATTGGCAAAGGCAAAGATAGGTAACACGCCATAAGCCACCAGGGTGTGCAGATCGTGCTCAAGTTCTTTCAACGGCGAATGCTCGGGGTTTTGTTTGTCTTTAAGCGGGATAAAAAACGCCAGAATGACGCCGGCCAGTGTTGCGTGCACGCCGGATTTTAAAACAGCGACCCACATGATTGCACCGACAAATATATAAGGTGTCACCGTCGTTACGTTCTTTCGATTCAGGATAAACAATATCGGCAATACACACAGGCCAACAACCAGAGACATTACCGACAGATCGCTGGTATAGAACAGCGCAATAATGATGATGGCACCAATATCATCAATGATCGCAATCGAGACCAGGAAAACCTTGACCGTGGTCGAGATGCGATCGCCCAGCAGCAACAGAATGCCGAGTGCAAAAGCAATGTCGGTCGCGGCCGGGATTGCCCAACCACCCATTGCGACCGAATCACCCCAGTTGATAATCGCATAGATAAGTGCGGGTATCGCCATACCACCCAGCGCGCCTACTGCCGGTAAAATCACATTGACCGGTTCGGACAGTTCACCTTCAAGCAGCTCACGCTTTAACTCGAGACCGACCAGGAAGAAAAAGATAGCCATCAGGCCATCATTGATCCATAACAACAAGGGCTTCGCTATTTCAAGTGGGCCGACTCGGATCTCGACCGGCATATCGAGTAATAGCTGATAGAAGGTATTCAGTGGCGTATTGGCAATAATGATCGCCAGGAAAGCGGTAATCACCAGCAAGATGCCACTGGCCGCTTCCAGTTTGAAAAAGTCTTTAATGATGTTCAGGGGCATGCATTCTTCCTTGTTGTGATGAAATGAATGTAACTGCAAAAAAGGCCAAAACTTTAGTGCTCGCCGCCACTAAGCGAATGATTATACTCGTTAATTCTGTAAATTGACCATCCCAAGGTATGAAAAGTGCCGCAACATCGATATTTGCGTCATCTGTCATATTAGTAAACGAATACGTTCCGGGATTCTTGCAGCATGTCTATAATGGAGTTGGGCACTTGCTAAAAGTTAGTATCACTACATTCAGAATCCGGCGTCCACTTTCGAGGAGAAACCCGCTTGGCAAGCTCATTCAAGGGAAAGATGGCACAGGAGATCAGCGACTGGGAAAACACCGGCCTGATCAACCATGACCTCGCCGAGCTATTGCATCAGCGTTACGACCCGCAACCTTTTAGCGGCACCCTGTTTCTAAAATGGCTGGGGCTGTTTGCCATCTTCATGCTGGCGCTTTCGTTCCTCGGCTTCATCGGCACCATTATGGCCAGCTTTTCACCAACGTTTTCCACGCTTTGCCTGCTGGCGGTAGCCGGTTACGTACTCTATTACGGCGCAAAGCTCGCTGCAGATAAACAACAGAAGCACCCCTTCACCGGGCAGTCATTGTTAACCGTTGGCCTGGTCGGCCTGTATTCAAGTATGGTGGCCCTCTATCTGATTAACGACGGCGACAGGTACAGCGACGCACATAGCTGGTTTCTGCTCATCACCGCCGTCGCCGGTTTCCTGGTCGCCTATTTCTATCACCTGCGCTGGCCTTTACTGGTAGCGCTACTCATGTTGTTTCATGGTATCGGCAGTATGTCCGGTTACTGGGGCAGCGGTGCCTACTTCCTCGGCATACACGACCCGCGTGCCATGGCGGTGATCGCCGGCTTCACGGCCGCCTTTGGCGTGTTTCACGAACATCAACCTGAAACCGGCAAGCTCAAACGCTGTATTGGCTTTGGCCATATGTACATCATCTTCGGCCTGCTCTATTTAAACCTGTCGTTATGGATTAACAGCATCGAGAAGAAAGACCTGGTCTGTATCGTGGTCTTCACTGTCGTTGCCATTGTGCAAATCATTATCGGTGCGCGTTTAAAAGACGCGCGCTTCACCGGTTTTGGCATCGTGTTTCTCGGTATCGATCTGTATACACGCATGTATGAATACTTCTGGGATGAGTTATCCAAGGCCATGTTCTTCACCGTAGCCGGCGGCATCGCCCTGGCACTGGCCTACGTGTTCGAAAAACAATTGAAACCGGCGGTCAACACATGACGCCGCAACGTTTCAACGACAAAATACAGCGTGAATTAAAGCGACTGTTGCGTGAAGAGGTGTTCGCGGACGACACCTACAACACGTTAAGCGCGCGCTACCCGACTACCAACTGGGACTGGACCTCACTCGGCCGCTGGTTTGGCGTGTTCGGCGCCATCAGTTTTGCCGCCGGCATCATCCTGTTTGCCAGAGAGCTGTTTGAATTCACGCTGGTAAAACTTGCCTGGGTGCTGGGCATATTAATGGTCAGCTTTTTTGCTGCCGCTTGGCGACTCGACCGCACACGCTTCAAGATGACCCGACGCTCACTGGAACTGGTTGGCGCCATCACGTTAATCGGCCTGACCTTTACCCTCGGTTATATCTACTCTACCGGCTCCGGTAACTGGCCGGCACTGTTACTCATCGATCTCATTATTCTTTTGCCACTCGCCTATGTATTAAGAAACGTGTTGATACTCATTCTTTCCGCCGTGGTGTTCTTCACCTGGTTTGGTGGCTTTACCGGTTATGCCTCCGGCTGGGGCGCCTACTGGTTTGGCATGAACTACCCGTTACGTTTTCTATTGGCGGGCGGCGTCATTATTGGCGTAGGTTTATTACACCGCGTAAATGAAGAAAACCTGCTCAGCAACTACCGTGATTTTTACAAGGTTTGGTTATCAAGTGGTCTGTTTTTCTCGGAGATGGCGCTGTGGTTGTTATCACTGTTCGGCAACTTCAATCTCGAAGAGAGTCGCTGGCATAACGAATCAGCGGGTGAACTGTTCCTGTTTAATCTTCTCTGGGCCGGTTTTAATATCGGTTTGATTGCACTGGGCAGTAAAACTCTGATGCGCATGCTGCGCGGTTATGGCGTGACTTTTTTAATCATACAGGGCTATACCCTGTTCTTCTGGCATATCTATGGAGAAATTGGTTACATCCTCGGTTCTGCCGTGGCAGGAGGTAGTGCGTTGGGACTGGTGTTCTGGTTTGAGAATAAGCGTAAGGAGCGCTAGAGCGGTCGATTGATTTTATAATTATTTTTAGCAGCTATCTTTTAGGATATAACTTCACTAAAACCTTTAACTCTTCTCTCTCCAGGCAGCTGCATTCTTTGTTGCTGTTGAAATATTGAAAGTAATTACAGCAACCATATCGTTCTGCAAGTAAAGGCTGTTTCTAAAAAGCGAATACGCTAATTATCCAATCCCCAAAAATTTCCGATCATCCTTACCGCACAGATATCTGCATCCAGGATATAGTCATCCGCCTCGCCACAGGTCTGCTCGGGGTCGATGGCAATGCCGTGCTCCAGCTCAGGGATTTTGAATGTTTGTACTACGGTCCTGCCTGCCGCATCCTTGTATTCAGATAAGGTAATTGAAGCGTCAGCGCCCAGCTGAACCTCGTTATCCTCAACCTGATCCGTATTATGTAGTGCCGTCCACTGGTCGACGATCTCCTGCTGGTTAAGCTTATCAACCACCTCGTCTGCCGCACCTTGCCATGCTGAGACGATCGGCCATGGGCCCGCATAATCATGCCCGTATTCCTCGACCAGGCTTCGCCATTCCGCCGGAGTCTTGTCCTCGCCACTCATGCATGCACGCGCATCGCGGTTGGCGGTGTAGTAATTCCACCAGCGGAAAAGATCCCAGAAGTAACGCTGGGTATGCGCACAAAAGGCCGGGCCACCGGCATGCATGGCGCCGCCGGCAAACATGTCGGGATAGGTCGCCAACAGTATCGAGGTCATATAGCCACCTGCTGACAGACCCTCAACATAGACATGGCTGCTATCTATGGAATGATCGACCTTCATCTTTTCGATCATTTCGATAATGGATCGCACTTCCCCTTCACCACGTTGGGTATCTTCTGCCTGGAACCAGTTCCAGCAAAGATAGGGATTGTTAAGACGTCCCTGCTCGGGAAACACGAGATAAAACTTCCACTGGTCTGCCAGTTGTACCCAGCCCGCCTTGCTGTAGGTTTCCGCATCCTGTCGACATCCGTGTAAGGACAACACCAACGGCGCATTGGCTGGCATGTTCTCAGGTACATATTGATACATACTGATGTTACCGGGATTGTCGCCGAAGTTTTCCACCTCGGTTAGCGTTTCGGCACTGGCAAGGGAAGTAATGCAGGAACAGATGAGGCTGTATATAAACAGACTCACTGATTTGTTCATCGCACGTGCGAGCCTGTAAAACCAGTTACACAAACAAATCACCAAAGCCCCACAGGAATGTACCTGTTATCAATAGTGAGACTTCAAGCACGCCAAAAGAAAATTTTAATTGATGCGCTAATTCCTCGCCCTGCCTGTCAAAGGCCTCGTTGATCTCTTCAATCTCCTGATGCACCTCTTCATCGCATTTGCCCTCTTCTCCCAGACGTGCCCTGGCTTCTGTCACAGCATTACGTCGCTGTCTTTTTATGCGTTGCCGGACAAGTCGCTCCTGGATCACCACACCGAGACCGGACCAGATGCCAAGGATAACGATCAGGCAGCCGGCTCGAGAAAGCCATTCCCTTCCCATGAACTCAATATGTGAGAGATAAACGCCCAGCATGATGATCGATACTGCCGTGAACCACAGCAATGCCTGCCTCAGTCGTGAATACATGAATGGACTTGTTGATGACATAGGCTGTAGCGTTAACTATCTGCCAGCACTATGCAATAGTCAGGAAAGTATTTTTATAAAGATTCAGATAAAGAGCGACTGCTCTTGCCATGTTTTGCTAGTTAAGCAATACAAAAGCCCAAACGACAGCCGCGTTCACCAGTGACAAAAGTACAGCCGCTGATCCTATATCCTTGGCACGCCCGGCTAGTTCATGATGTTCAGTACTGACACGATCGGTGATAGCTTCGATCCCGGTATTTAACAACTCCACGATCAGGATCAGAAGGATTACACCAATTAGCAACGCCCGCTCGACGCCGTTATCGCCAAGATAAAAGCCTAGCGGAAGCGTAACTATGGCGAGAATAATCTCCTGGCGAAAGGCTTCTTCATGGTGATAGGCGGCCTTGAAACCCTGCCAGGAATACCTGGTGGCATTTATCAGCCGCTTGATGCCTGTATGACCTTCAGGATGTGCCATAACTGAAACGTCCTTGTTCGGCGCTTACTGGTTTATTGGTTGTTCTTTATAGCGCCGCAATGGCCGCGTCGTAATCAGGTTCCTGAGCAATCTCTGGTACCAGTTCTGTGTATACCACCTTGTTATTTTCATCGATAACGACCACGGCTCGGGCAGTAATGCCTGCCAGTGGGCCATCTTCGATCAATACGCCATAGTCCTTGGCAAAATTTCGTGAACGCATCATAGACAGGGAAATAACATTGTCTGTACCTTCCGCCTGGCAAAAACGCGACATGGCGAATGGCAGGTCGGCAGCGATCATCAGGAACACCGTGTCGGTCTTGCTAGCGGCAGTATCATTGAATTTTTTTGTAGAGGTAGCGCACACCGGTGTATCCAGGCTGGGTACGATATTCAACAGTTTTTTCTTGCCCGCATAACTGGCCAGTGACACATCGCCGAGTTCGGCATCGACCAGGTTAAAGTCCGGTGCATCATCTCCGACGTTTGGCAGATCGCCATTGGTATGAATCTCTGTTCCGCGTAAGGTAATCGTTGCCATTCCATTTACTCCTGTTCGGTTAATTCTTTATAGGCATCAGCATCGAGCATATCATCAAGCTCGGCATCGTCGTCTGCTTTAATTGTGAAGATCCAGCCTTCGGTGTAGGGATCGCTGTTAATGAGTTCCGGTGAATCCTCGAGCATTGAGTTGACCTCGAGGATGGTGCCGCTGACCGGACAATAGATATCCGATGTAGACTTAACGGACTCAACCACCGCACACTCATCATCGCGAGCAAACTCGCGTGTTTCAGGCATTTCAACAAAGACGACGTCTCCCAGTTCATCCTGGGCAAAGTCAGTAATGCCGGCGCGGAATTTACCCTCACCTATGTTTTCTATCCAGATGTGGTTATTGCTGTAAAGCAGTTCGCCAGGGACGTTATGCATTCATTGTTCTCTCTTTTTTTATACGTTGTTCTGGTTTATGACGAATCAGATTTTAAATAGTTTAGGCCAGAGGACGAGACTCTGCCAGCATCGAAGCTCAGTGTTCACCCGACTGTTTTGGAAAAACCACCAGGTGATCAATATCCAGCCGTATGCCTATCGGTTCGTTGATTGGATGATTATGGTGGCTCGGCACCAGGCTGAGCAAGCGGGCCCCACTTTTACTCTGCAGCGTATACATAAAGTTTGCGCCGCGGAATGCCTTGTCTATGACGCAAGCCTGCATCGGACTTTCATCATCATGCAGGATATCATCCGGGCGAATCAACACGTCTACCTTCGTACCGATCTCAAACTGCTGCGGCACATGACTTTCAATGATGCCGATTTCTGTCTTCACACTGTTATCTGCAATGACCTCACCATTGATAAAAACGCCCTCGCCAATCATGTCAGCAACGTCCTCGGTCTTTGGTTCATGATAAAGATTGAAAGCGCTGTCCCACTGTAATAACCGGCCTTTATCCATAACGCCGACTACATCCGCCATAGCAAAGGCTTCCAGCTGGTTATGACTGACCATGATGGTTGTAATGCCATCATGTTTCAGGATACTGCGTAGCTCATGCGCGATCTGTTCGCGCAGTTCAACATCGAGACTGGCGAAAGGCTCATCAAGCAACATCACGCGCGGCCGCGGCGCCATCGCCCTGGCCAGCGCCACCCGCTGCTGTTGACCTCCCGAGAGGCGATGCGGGTGTTTTTTCACATGCTCTTGCAATGATAACAACTCAAGTAATTCCCCGAGCCGTTCCTGTACCTGTTTTGATTGCCGATTTTTAAGTCCGAAGACAATGTTCTCGGCAACCGTCAGGTGCGGAAACAGTGCGTAATCCTGGAACACCATACCGATCTCTCGCTGCTCGACCGGCAACAAGTGTGAAGGGTTGCTGGCGCGAACGCCATTCAGCCAGACCTCGCCCCGTTGCTGTTGTTCAAAGCCGGCAACGCAGCGTAGCAATGTCGTCTTACCACAACCACTGGGGCCAAGGATGCCTGCGATAGCTGACTCGCCAAGACTGAACGACACATCATCAAGTATCTGTTTGCCATCGATACTTATTGACAGGTTCTTGATTTCTACCGCACTAGTCATTGCCGGGCCGTGAACGAGAAATTGATTTACTGATCATAATGACCGGAATAATACCAGCAATGACAATGGCCAGTGCGGGTACTGCTGCATCGGCAAGCAGTTCCTCGTTGGCCAGCTCATAGGTACGCACCGCCAGCGTATTAAAATTAAACGGCCGCAGGATCAAGGTAGCCGGTAATTCTTTCATTACATCAACGAACACAAGTAGTACGGCAGTTAATAAACTGCCGCGCATCATCGGGATATGGATACGCCGTATAATGCCGCCGGCTGACAGGCCCGAGGTACGCGCAACCTCATCCATGGCCGGTTTGATCTTGCCCAGTGCTGCCTCGGTCGTATTGATAGAAACCGCCAGGAACCGAACCAGGTAGGCAAACACGAGTGTAAACAGTGTGCCGCTGACCAGCAGTCCGGTACTGATACCGAAGTTATCAAACATAAATTGATCCAGCGCGTTGTCGAACCAGGCAAACGGGATCAGCACTCCGACGGCGATAACAGTGCCCGGTATTGCATACCCCATACTGACAAAACGCACGGCAAATGCAGTCAGCCAGAATCGGCTGATGCGGTTGCTGTAGGCCATGAATAAAGCAATTAGTAAAGCCAGCAGCGCGGTGATGAATGCAAGTAGCAGGCTGTTAAACAGCAAGCGCGCAAAGCTCGCATCGACAACATGTTCATAAGTTGAGACTGCCCATTTAACTAACAGAGCGAACGGAACAATGAACCCCAGCAACAATGGCAGCAGACAAACGACAAGAGCAAGCACTCCTTTACTACCGGAAAGCCGTTGTTGTAACAGGGAACTGTAACGCGAACTGGTATGATGATAGCGCGCCATTCGGCGCGATCGTCTCTCCAGATAAAGAAATACAGCCACAAATAACAACAGCAGTGCAGACAATTGCGCAGCAGCCATGCTGTCACCAAGTCCAAACCAGATACGAAAAATACCGGTAGTAAATGCTGATACACCAAAGTATTGAACAGTGCCGTAATCAGCGAGTGTTTCCATTATGACCAGCGACAAACCAACCATAATGGCGGGTCTGGCCAGCGGCAGTGCCACCCGGCGAAACGCAGACAGCGCATTACAGCCAAGCGTTCTTGATACTTCCAGCACGCAGATGGACTGCTCCAGAAATGCGGCTCGCGCCAGCAGGTACACATAGGGATACAGGACCAGGGAAAGCATCGCGATGGCGCCACCGATCGAGCGTATCTCCGGAAACCAGTAGTCTCGGTAGTGCCAGCCGGTCAGTTCGCGCAGTCCGGATTGCAATGGCCCGGCGGCATCCAGCAAGCCCGTGTAAGTATAGGCGATGATATAGGCCGGCATCGCCATCGGTAACAACAGGGCCCATTCCAGCTTACGACTCATGGGGAACTGGTACATCGTCACCAGCCATGCCGGTATTACGCCAAGTAACAGGCTCAACGAACCGACACCGACCATCAATATCATTGAATTAACGACGTAATCGGACAGTACCGTTTGATAGAGGTGCGACCAAACTTCGGTTGCCGGGAATAACAATGAGCCAGAAATAACGGCAAGCGGGATACTGAACAACAGCGTTAACAAAACCAGTAACGCGCGCCAGGTCAGTCTCGAGTAATTAGTGTGCTGTTGCTTTAAAGCACTCGGTTGCGGCTGTGCAATGCTGTAGGCCAAGGGATACCCGAATTATTTCCAGCCGGCGCGATCCATGAGCATGACTGCCTCGGTATTATATTTTCCCAGCAGACTGAGCTTAAGCTTATCGGCAACAAACTCTCCCCAGTTTGCAAGAACACTACTGCTCTCGATTCCGGCTTTAACCGGATATTCGAAATTGGTATCCGCATACCACTGTTGGGCACTGTCACTTATCAGGTATTCCAGCAACTGCTGTGCTTCATCGCGGTGGCGCGCATGTTTCAGTAGAGCTGCACCGCTGATGTTCATGTGTGCGCCGCGGCCGGTCTGATTTGGCCAGAATAATTTGATAGCTTTCGCGGCCTTGACCTCACTCTCCTGATCCGACACAAGCATACCTGCCAGGTAGTAGGTATTTACCAGCGCGACATCACATACTTCCGCTGCAACCGCCTTAATCTGATCGCGGTCGCCGCCTTTTGGCTTGCGCGCAAAATTTTCGACCAGGCCCTTTGCCCATTGCTCTGTCGCCTCGGTACCATGGTGTGCAATCATCGAGGCTACCAGTGATTGATTATAGACATTGGACGATGAACGAACGCAGACACGGTTCTTCCAGATTGGATTGGCCAAATCTTCATAGCTTGATAGCTGAGCAGCTTTAACTCGCTCCGGAGCATAGACAATCACCCGTGAACGAAGTGACAGGCCAAACCACTGATTGTCATCATCGCGATATTGCTCGGGTATGCTATTTAGCAGCTGCGGTGAATCTACCGGCTGCAACAGACCGAGATCCTTGGCCCGAATCAGGCGAGCTGCATCTACGGTTAGCAAGACATCTGCCGGCGAATTTCTTGCCTCGACTTCAAGCCGCTTAATCAAAGTATCCGCTTTTCCGGTTACCAGGTTGACACGAATACCGGTTTGCTCGGTAAAGCGATCCAGTAACGGTTTGATCAGCACTTCTTTTCGCGCCGAGTAGAGGTTGACCTCTGCTGCATTTACGAGCTGAAAACAGCAGATAAAGAATACGATTACAAATTTATTCATGGATATCATTGGCTTGGCGATTTATTAATAATAAATGACAACTATTACTAATTACATTTATATTTCACTGGCACCGCTACCAGAGCGGCTATAGTTTGTGCCAAATTGTGTTCATGCCAGCCGCTGCGGCAACATGCACGACCAGCTATTAGCTTTACATTTCAACTTCAAAACCGACATACCATAGCCTTGGGGCTCCTGGTCGTGGGCCGTGCGGTTGTCTTGACGCGATGTACTCATCATCCAGCAGGTTATTGACGCCGGCGAATAACTGGACATTGGAATTCACCTGATACTGCGTTGATAAATCAACAATGGTGTACGAATCTGTTTTACCAAAACGTGCATCAGGTCCGCCCACACCGTTCGTCTCTGTCTCTACATTATTCGCACTGGTGAATGTTTCGTCGACATACGTTGCCTGCAGGTTGGCTGTCCATTTGGCGTATTCAATAGAAGTGCCGACCGTTATCTGGTACTCAGGGATATAAGGTACGTCGTTGCCTTCCTGGCCAAAGCTGAAGATAGACTCCGGGTCAGTTGATGTGGAGTCGTTCTGAATCTCCGCACTCGTGTAAGTAAAGGCCACGTAGTAAGGATTGTAAAACGACCAGCCTCTGGCCAGGCCGAGATCAAATTGGCCAGATAACTCCACGCCGTAGGAATCAACCTCGCCGAAATTCTCATCGAGGCCGGTACCGGTACCACCGATATTATTTACCACGATAAGATCGTCAAACTGGGTCAGAAAGCCGACTGCCTCGGCAGTGAGTACCTGGTCATTGCTTGCGTAGCGCAATCCTAACTCGTAGCCGATACTGGTTTCTTCATCGAGGTCGTTTATGATTGCGCCACCTGGCGACGGCGGTGAAAAACCAAAGTTAATACCGCCAAAAGACTGCCACTCACTGGTTAGTTGGTAGGCTGCAGAAAAACCACCGCCAAACATACTGATGTTTTCATCACCAAAGAAATTATTGCCATAGTCACGTCGTTCCAGTTCAAGATACTCGTAGCGAAATCCCGGTTGGAATATCCAATCACCGTATTCGATCGTATCCTGGATGTAGAACGCATAAGCCGTCGCTTCATCTTCCCGGTCTGCCTGTGACCCGGCCGCACCTGGGGTAACACCGGTAATGGCGCCGTTTGCGGCCTGGTCGTAGACATCATTTTGCTGGAATCGATCTTCTTCATCATTATGATAGCGAAAGCCAACATCGAGCGTGTGTTTCATCTCGCCGGTATTGAATCGAAGAATACCCTCGCTCTGTACACCCTGAGAATAATATACACGGTCGTTAGCCCTGACTCTTAAACCACACGCCAGATTTCCTTTTAGACATTCAAGACCTTCACCGCCAGCGGCACCCGCTAATGCCGACGACAAACTGAGATTGGTTGTTAAACCGCCCGCAACGGAACGTATATCGTTTAATTTATACCAGTTCCGTGCAAACTTGTTGTAGTAAATCGTGGTGATTAGATCAAAATCTTCCGTTGGTGAAATAAAATGACGGAAGTACGAACGGTGATGTTCACGATCAATATTATCGAATTGTGTTGAAGAGTATCTGCGGTACGGATCGTTACGGAAATCACTGGTGCTTAAACCGAGATAGGTTTCATCAGCTTCTGCATCGGTGAAACCGTATTTAAATTCAAACCGCTGGTAGACATTCGTGTCCGGTTCCCAGGCAAACTTAACCATAGGCTCCAGGTTTTGAAAGCCGGTGTCATCCCGGTCGCTTATCCCCGGTGCTGCATCTATGGTTTTAAAACCGTCGGTATCACGTATATAGCCCTCAAAGACGAAACCGAAATTACCCGCATCTGTTTGCAGCGAGTTACCGTAAATGGCGTGTCCACGGTATTCGTTGTCATCGCCAAAATAACCCCTCAAGTAAGTTCTTTCACTGTTGGGAATCGTTGTAGATAAATAATTAATTGCGCCGCCTGTTGTATGTGGTCCGTACTTGATTTGACTCGTTCCTTTCAACACTTCAATACCGCTCATTCTTCCTGTCGTTGGCGAGTAGTAGGCCGATGGGGAGGCATAAGGCGCGGGTGCAGCCAGCACACCGTCTTCCATCAACGTCACCTTGGCGCTGCGGGAATTGTCGACTCCTCTTAAACTGATATTCGGAAATAAACCGTAGCCATCTTCCTGGCGCAGGTACACGCCCGGTACGCGGGTCAGTGCACGATTGATATTGTCATAGGCAAACGTGCGTATCTGCTCCACATCTACAAAACTTGCCGAACCCGGAATGCTATAGATAGCAGCAGTATCACCGACAACATTAACCTGAGACAGGAGTTCCGATTCGTCATTATCCGCTGCCACAGCATCAGCAGTGATTGCGCCGAGCGATAAAAGAGAAACAATACAGGCCGCTAGCGACAGTTTATATGTTGTTTGGAACTTCATCTTAGAAAGTGCTTTATCTTATTGATTATTAATATAATTCTTGTTTTTAATCAGCATATAAAAAATGGGTGCCCGCAGACACCCTATTACTACTACCAGAGGTTTTTCCGGCGAGAGGCGTGCAGAATAGAGCTATAATTTGTTTATGATAATAAGAATCATTTACATAAAAAGCCCCAAAAAAAAGCAACGGTTTTATATATTCACCAGACCGTCACTTGCCATTTGGTTTTCCATCGAACGTTCCAGGCAGGCCTTTGCGTCGCACGCGCAGGAACCGCACTGACTGCTTACGCCTAACCTTGATTGCAGGTGATGCAGGCTGTTACAGCCCTCATCTACCGCCCGCTCAATATCGGATTCGGTAACGCCATTACAGATACAAACATACATAATCTAATATTCCTGCTATGCATTTATGAGAACAATAATACAAATGAGAACTATTATCAACAATTGATCGTAAAAAAAGGGGCATGCAGCCCCTCTTAAGATTATGCACACAGACTACATTTGCGACTGCTGGTAATTTTCGATACCGAGTTTTTCGATTAAGTCCAACTGGGTTTCAAGCCAATCAACATGCTCTTCCTCACTTTCCAGTATCGATGAAAACACTTCCCTGGAAACGTAATCCTTGATGCTCTCGCAATATTCAACCGCCTCGCGCAGATCCGGTAACGCGTCCATCTCCAGGGCCAGGTCAGCCTCGAGCATTTCTTTGGTGTTTTCACCAATACGCAGGCGGCCAAGGTCTTGCAGATTTGGCAACCCCTCCAGAAACAGGATCCGTTCGATAAGCACATCGGCATGCTTCATTTCATCGACCGATTCCTCATATTCGTGATCGCCCAGTGTCTTTAAACCCATGTCCTTGTACATCCTGGAATGTAAAAAGTACTGATTAATCGCGGTTAGTTCGTTCTTGAGAATCTGATTTAAGTGTTCGATAACCTTACTGTCACCTTTCATCGTTATTTCCTTTGTGAGGTAAAATATTGCCGTGAATAATAGTTAGTAAAGAGCGCAAGTCAACATTAAGTGGTTGATTTATAATTGATAATTATTACCATTTAGATTTAATCTGTATGATAATACGCACAACAAATCGCCCTGCCATCGTATACTAGGGCGATTACTAACCGGGAGAAGCTTGATGGACATATCGACTATCATTTTTTTGGGTATATTGGCCGCCCTGGTGTTCTATGCCATCACCATTTATAACAACCTCGTTTCTTTAAAACACAACGTTTCAAAGTCCTGGTCAAACATCGATGTGCTATTGAAGCAGCGCCACGACGAGCTGCCGAAGCTGGTCGAGACCTGCAAACAGTATATGGGCTATGAACAGGAAACCCTGGAAAAGGTCATGCTCGCTCGATCGGCCGTCGCCTCCGCGCGCGAGAAAGGCGACATCCCGACCCTGGGTCCGGCAGAGACTCAATTGCGACTTGGTCTTGGCAACCTGTTTGCGCTGGCCGAGGATTATCCTGATTTAAAGGCCAACGAAAACTTTCAACATTTGCAGCAGCGGATCTCCGGACTGGAAGAATCGATTGCAGATCGCCGTGAGTTTTACAATGAATCGGTCAACGCCAATAACGTACGTATCGAACAATTTCCGGATGTCATCATTGCCCGGATGCTGAACTTTCCCGCCCGGGATCTGCTGGAGTTCAGCGATGAGGAAAAGAAAGACGTCGATATGAAGGCGCTGTTTTCCTGACACATGGCCGAAGCTTATGCCAGCCTGAATAACTGGATAAGAAGCAGCCCGGACGATGAGTTCTGGTTCTGGGCTGGCGTTTTTGTAGTGATTACCCTGGTTGGATTTTTTTTCGCATTTCATTATTTGCATCGAAAACGACTGATACAGGACACCCCGACCTCGAAGATCCGCTCGGCCGCGCAGGGCTATCTGGAGCTGGACGGTCATGGCGAATTGATGGATGGCCAGCCCATTATTGCGCCACTGACAGGGATGCACTGCACCTGGTATCAGTTTCGGGTCGAGGAAAAACGGCAAAGTGGCAAACGAACCGAGTGGAAAACGATCCGCAAGGGCATTAGTGATGAACTGTTTTTGATCAAGGATGAAACCGGCGAGTGTGTGATCGATCCGGAAGGTGCGAGTGTGACCGTCAGAGAATCCGATGTCTGGTATGGCGGCAGCGCATCGCCAACCGGCCGGCCGGCCCGGAAAAAATCCCGTTTTAGTTTTAGCAGTGGTCGCTTTCGCTACACGGAAAAACGTCTGCATCCCGGAGAAGCTTTGTATGCAATCGGCCTGTTTAAAACAGTCGGCGGTTCCGGTGCCAGGCTGGACGTCGAGACAGACGTGCGTGAATTAGTCAGGGAATGGAAACGTGACACTAATGAGATGCTGGAGCGGTTTGATCTCAACAAGGATGGAGAAATAGATATGGAGGAGTGGCAAAAATTACGCGATGAGGCCTATAAGCACATACTCGAAAAACATAAGGAACAGCAGGCAATGCCGCCGGTACACATGATGAACAGAACCCGCGACAAACGGAGACCTTACATTTTGTCGGCGGTACCGCAAGATGAGTTAACCGGCCGTTTGCACACCTATGCGCTGTTGGCCTTTATTACGTTTGCTATTTTTGGTGTGCTCTCAACCTGGACGATCAGCCTACGGCTGGCGAGTTAGGGCACGATGCCTTAACATCGCTGTCAATATCAGGGATATCAACCAACTGTTACAACTAATATGAACAAGAACCCACTGTTACAGACCGAGGGTCTGCCACACTTCGCTGCGATCAAACCTGGCGATATTGAATCCGCAATCGACCAGCTATTGCAGGAAAACCGAGAGCAAGTTAAAACGCTGCTTGCTGAAAACACCGATTATAACTGGGACAACCTGCTGCAGCCGCTGGAAGACATGGATGACCATCTCGGCCGCGCCTGGTCACCGGTCAGCCATTTACACTCGGTGGCCGACAATGAAGAACTTCGCGCCGCCTACAACGCCTGCCTGCCGAAGCTGTCGGACTATGCTACCGAGATGGGCCAGAACAAAGCCCTGTTCGACGCTTACCAGTATATTTCCGAGCAGGACAGTTTTAGTTCTTTAACGGCCGCGCAACAAAAGGTCATAAAGAATGCGCTGCGCGATTTTCGCCTGTCAGGCATTGATCTGGAACTCGAAAAACAGGAACGCTACCGCGAAATCCAACAGGAGCTTTCTCGCCTGCAAACCAAATTTGAGGAAAACCTGTTAGATGCGACCCAGGCATGGAGCAAACTGATCGAGGATGAACAACAGCTGTCCGGACTGCCGGAATCAGCTCTGGCACTGGCCGCACAGACCGCCAGCAATAATGGCAAACAGGGCTGGTTATTCACCCTGGAATTGCCCTCCTACATGCCGGTTATGCAATATGCTGACAACGCCGAACTGCGGCAGGAGATGTATGAGGCCTACGTGACCCGCGCCTCTGATCTTGGCCCCAATGCGGGTAAGTGGAATAACAGTCAAATCATGCGCGATATACTCAAGCTGCGCACGGAAAAAGCCCGGCTGCTTGGTTTTGACAGCTACGCGCATTACTCGCTGGCGACGAAGATGGCAACAGATCCGAAACAGGTTCTGGACTTCCTCAACGACCTGGCGGAGCGCAGCCGAGAGTCGGCAAAATCCGACTACGAGGAAGTGCTCAGGTTTGCAAGAGAGAAGGATGGTGTCGAACAGCTGCATGCATGGGATGTGGCCTACTATTCAGAAAGACTGAGAAAAGACAAATTTGATATCTCCCAGGAAGTATTGCGCCCCTATTTACCGGTGAACCGGGTGCTTGAGGGATTGTTCGCTATTACTGAAAAACTTTACAGCGTTACGATTCAGCCACGCGATGGAGTCGAAACCTGGCATGAAGACGTACAGTTTTTTGACATACTTGACCAGGATCAGCAGCTGCGGGGAAGTTTTTATCTGGATCTCTTCGCACGTCAGCATAAACGCGGTGGTGCCTGGATGGATGAATGTCTGGTACGTAAGCGCGCTTCCGACTCCATACAGAAACCGGTTGCCTACCTGACCTGCAACTTTACTCCGCCCATAGGCGGCAAGCCGTCGCTGATCACGCATGATGAAGTGACGACCCTGTTTCACGAATTTGGCCATGGCCTGCATCATATGCTCACAAGAATGGAATTCAGCGGCGTATCCGGGATCAATGGTGTGCCATGGGATGCAGTCGAACTACCCAGCCAGTTTATGGAAAACTGGTGCTGGGAAAAAGAAGCGCTGGATCTTTTCGCCCGACACGTTGAATCCGGTGAAGTCATTGATGATGAACTGTTTGAAAAGATGACCCGGGCCAGAACGTTCCAGGCAAGTATGCAGATGGTCCGACAGCTGGAGTTTGCGTTGTTCGACTTTCGCTTACATCTGGAAATAGCCGAAAACCCGGAGCTTGATATCCAGATACTGCTGAACGAAGTCAGGCAACAGGTGGCCGTGGTTCCAGCACCTGAATTTAACCGTTTTCAACACAGTTTTTCGCATATCTTTGCAGGCGGCTATGCAGCTGGTTACTATAGCTATAAATGGGCTGAAGTATTGTCAGCCGATGCCTTTTCCAAATTCGAGGAAAAGGGCATCTTTGATCAACAAACCGGCAGAGAATTTCTTGAAACGATACTCGAACAGGGCGGTAGTCGTGAACCACTTGATTTGTTTGTCGAGTTCCGCGGTCGCGAACCGAGCATCGAACCCCTGCTCAGGCATTCGGGTATAACGGCCTAATGCGATGGTTATAAGCCGAATAAAAATCAGTACATTCCTGGTACTTATTTGCTGTCTGTCGACCGCTCTGGCTGAAACCAATTACGTCACCGATGAAATTAGAATTGGCTTGCACAAGGAGAACTCGACCGATAGCCCTATCGTGAAATTGATACCGAGTGGTACTGCCTTGACAGTACTGGCGCGCGAACAGGAGCTGGTTCGAGTGACAGAGCCGGGAGGCATCAGCGGCTGGGTACATCAACGTTATCTGCTGGAAACTGCACCTGACCGAAGCCGCGTACTTGAACTGCAAAAACAGAACAGCGAACTAACGCAGCAACTGCAAGTATTGCAGGAGCAGCCAGGGACCGGCACTGATGCGCCCAAGGAACCTACCATAAAAGAACTTGAACAAAAATTAAACAGTGAGCGACTCAAGGTGGGTGAACTGCAGGCGCAGCTCGCTGATATCAAATCGAACCTGAACATTATCGGCACTTCGGATGCGGCCGAACAACAGCTTAAAGAACTACGCCAGGCTAACAGCGAACTGGCGGCCCAGCTCGAAGCCAACGGCATCGATGTTGAAGACACCGGGAACAAGATTATCGATTTTCATAACTGGAAACCGATAGCCGTCTCCCTGTTGCTGCTGTTCGTTGTCGGTATGATTGCCGGCGCCTTTCTACTGGACTATATGAATCGTCGCCGACACGGCGGTTTCCGGGTTTGATTCTGCTCATTTCCTGACAGCTTTTACCGTCTTTATATCGTGTTCAAAATAGCAACCTGGAATGTCAATTCATTAAAGGTACGCTTGCCACATGTACTTGACTGGCTGGAGACAGCACAGCCCGACGTGCTGGCCCTGCAGGAAACCAAGACCATTGATGATAACTTCCCGCTGGACGATATAAACGCGGCTGGATATCAGGCCGCATTTATCGGGCAAAAAACCTATAATGGCGTTGCCGTACTTTGTAAAACTGAGCCGGAAATTATCGCCAGTGCCATACCCGACTTTGAAGATGAGCAGCGACGGGTACTGGCCGTTAATTATTCCGGTGTCACCATCCTGAATCTATATGTGCCTAACGGTTCGGAAGTCGACTCAGAAAAATACCATTACAAACTGGACTGGTTCAGCCGGTTACACCCTTTTATACAATCGCTGCAACAAAGGAATAATAAAGTCATCATCCTTGGCGATTTCAATATCGCACCCGAAGATCGTGATGTTCATGATCCAACGGAATGGGAGGGCAGCGTACTGGTAAGCGATGCAGAACGATCCGAATTTCAGAAACTAATTGATGCCGGGTTCACCGATTGCTACCGCATTTTTGAACAGGCAGAACAAACGTTTTCCTGGTGGGATTACCGTGCTGCAGCATTCAGGCGCAACCGTGGCTTGCGCATTGACCATATTCTGGCAAGCACGGAGTTGGCCGGGCACTGTCAGCGCTGCTATATCGACAAGGAGCCACGTAAGCTGGAACGACCTTCTGACCATACTCCCGTAGTCGCAGAATTTGATCTTTAGGCAGCAATAGTTGAAAGTAGATTTCCTGGTAGATGAATTAGACCGGGATTAGAAAGAGATGACTGATACTCAACAGCCAGAATTTGATTTCGATAAAATGGCCAGACTGGCCAAAACCGACCCGGCGGCATTCGAGCAAACTCGTCAGGAAATGCTTGAGTCTGTGATCGAACAGGCTAAGCCAGAGTCACAGCGGCGCTTGCGCGGGCTCCAGTGGCAAATAGACCAGCATCGGGGCTACTCCAGCAAACCGATGGCCGCATGCCTGCGCATTTCAAAGATGATGTGGAACAGCGTGCTCGAAGATGGCGGATTACTCGATAATCTTCAAAAGCTAACGCAAGGCGACTACGCAGAGCCGGCGGTAAACAAGCAGACTGCCAGCATCATCCAGCTGCACAACCCTGAAAAATAACTGACATTGCCTGAAACAGCATTGCTTCGGGCGCTGGTTTGGCATAAACTCCCCGCCCCTGATATTTGAACAGTTTTTTAGGCAAAGGATATGAAAGCAAATACACATCCTGACTACCAGGAAGTCAACGTAAAATGCAGCTGTGGTAACACGTTCAGCACCCGATCCACGCACGGCAACGACCTGTTGATCGATGTCTGTTCTGAGTGCCACCCGTTCTATACCGGTAAACAAAAGATCCTGGATACAGGTGGTCGGGTTGACCGATTCCGTAAAAAATACGGCATGTCATGACCAGCTGATGACGCTAAATATGAATGCAAAAAGCGCCCTATATGGGCGTTTTTTATGTCCGTCGGGTTGCTGCTCGCAATACTATTCATACCTGCGGCAACGCTATACGCAAGAGAGTGTGCGAGCACTTACTTTGACGAAAAGCATATAGTTGAAAAGGTGATAGATGGGGATACCGTCGTACTCAGGGACCAGCGGCATGTGCGGTTGATTGGTATCAATACGCCTGAGATCTACCATGACGGGCGCGCAGCGCAAACTGGCGCACTGCGCGCAAAGCAATATCTGCAAAATCTCCTCGATAAGGATCCTGATATCTTGCTTCGCTACGATGTAGAAAAGCGCGATCGTCATAAGCGTACGCTCGCACACCTGTTTCTGCCGGATGGCCAAAACATCCAGGCGCTGCTGCTTAACGAGGGTCTGGCAACAACCCTGACGATTCCTCCAAACCTGTCCTTTAGCGATTGTTACGCCGCTGCTGCGAAAAAAGCCAGGGACACTAACAAAGGGCTGTGGGCTCTTACAGAATATGCGCCCCTAGATGTGAGTCAGCTGCAAGGAAGCGAGCGCGGTTTCTACATACTCAGGGGGAAGGTCCGGCGCATTAGCGAGAGTCGAAGCGCCATCTGGATCAATCTTGAGCATAACGTCGCACTCAGGATAACCAGGGATGATCTTCAATACTTTGAATCAGAAAGTTTAAAGCGTTTTGACAAAAAACGACTTGAGGCGAGGGGCTGGCTGTATAAACGAAAACGGCAGCTACGCATGCGTATCCGTCATCCGCAGGATTTATCTATACTAACAACAAACCAATGAACTGAGACTGAACCTGTCCGGTCACATTTTATATGCATAAACTGCTGTCATCTTTTTCCATTCTGGTATTGCTGTTGCTCAGCGGTGGCTGTGCCGTTAACCCGGTTACCGGTGAGCAGGACCTGGTTTTACTCACCGAAGCTGATGAAATCTCACTTGGCCGCAAAGCCAATGCAGAGGTGCTGAAGCAATATATTGTTTACGACAACCCGGCATTGCAACGCTACGTGCAGGATGTTGGCGAGCGGCTGGCCAGGAACAGCCATCGCAGTAACCTCGTTTATCGGTTTACCGTGCTTGATAGTAAAGAGGTTAACGCCTTTGCCTTGCCCGGTGGCTACATCTACATCACGCGCGGCCTGATGGCGTATTTGCGTTCCGAGGCCGAGCTTGCTGCAGTATTGGGTCATGAAATCGGCCACGTCACCGCACGTCACTCTGTTCGACAATATAGCGCACAGCAGCTGACCGGATTCGGTTTGGCCCTCGGCTCGATATTCATTCCTGGCATGAACCAATCCACCAGTCAGCTCGCTGAAATGTTCGGCGTTGCCTTGTTACGCGGCTATGGACGCGAACATGAACTGGAGGCGGATCGACTTGGCGCGGAGTACCTGGCCCGAACGAACTATAATCCCCAGGCAATGCTCGACGTCATCGGCGTACTCAAAGACCAGGAAGTTTTCGAGTCTGAAGTAGCCCGGACCGAAGGACGTGAACCAAGGACCTATCATGGAGTATTTTCCACACACCCGGACAACGACACACGATTGCAGGAGGTGGTTGCCACAGCCTCGGCACTGGCGAATAACAGCGGTGCCAATTTTATTGGCCGCGAAGAGTACCTCTCATATACCGACGGCCTTGTTTATGGCGACAGTCCGCGCGAGGGAATACAGAGAGGGCAGAATTTCTACCATGAAGAACTCGGCTTTGCGATAACTTTTCCTGCAAACTGGAATGTCACTAACCTCCCGGATCGGATCATGCTGACGGCACCCGGCGGAATGGCACTAATACAGATAGGCGCCGAAGATATCAATCGAAAAATATCACCACGCCAGTTCATGATTGAACGCCTGGGGCTCACCAACCTGACCAATGAGGCGTTTCTTAATATCAATGGTCTGGACGCACACACCGGCGTTTCAGTAATTCGTACCAGCTATGGTCAACGACCAACGCGTTTCAGCGTCGTCTATCATCGCCAAAAGGCCTATATCATTGCGGGCATGACCCGGGACGCCGGACAACTGGTTAATTTTGATCCCATCATTATCGAGACAGCGAACAGCTTTCGTGAATTAACTGAGGCCGAACGGGCGTTGGCAAAGCCGCTGCGTATCAAGGTGATGGCAGCAGAGGCTGATACAAGCTTTTCCAGCCTGGCAGCACTGTCACCCCTCGAAAATCACGCGGAATCACACCTGCGGCTGTTAAACGGCAGCTATCCTGACGGCGAACCGATGGCTGGCGAGATGATCAAGATCGTCGAATAGCGGTTAATTCAAGACCGCCCTGAGCATAAAAACTTAATGCTGTTTCTAGTTATTATTCGCTAACTATTTGCTGCGCTTTGGGCTTCATTTCTTATCCACATTTTCTGTGGATAAGTCTGTGGAATCAATGCGCACAGATGCCCCTATATCGCCTACTGATTTACTATGTGACAAATACGTTAAAAACTAACCACCTGCTTTATATCTATATTTTTCAGCTACTTATACCTAGTCTCGCCACTCTCCGCCAGGTATTTATGACAATGCGGTGAAGCAACAATCAGCAGCAATCCCGTATGTGAATAAAGGTAAATTGCCTGTTGACAAAATGATAATCCCCGGGAACTAAAGGCTGGCTGGCATTTCTAAATAAACAGCTAGAAATTTTCCTGCTTACCTCCCTTGGCAGGAAGATAACCCGGTCTCCCCAGCCGGGAATATTAGCCCCGGAAACATTCCCTTTCCCTAGAGATTATCCGGGGCATTTTTTTTTCCATCGTTTAAGTCCGGAAACAGCCAGCGCGCCAGTTTTTCCCTCGCTTCTTCAACTCCCGTCCCCTTTAGCGCGGAAAATAGCTGACAGGTTTCTGCCGCCGTGAGCTGGTCTTTTCTGGACTGCTGCAGCACGCTGCTCGCCGCACCGCGTGACAGTTTATCGGCCTTGTTCAAGAGAATATGCACCGGAATTCGACAACTTCGAGCGTATTCCAGCATCTGCTGGTCAAATTCGCCGAACGGATGACGGATATCCATAATTAAGAACAAGCCCTTTAGTGATTGTCTTTCACTGAGGTAGTGTTCAAGTAATTTGGCCCAGCTGTCTTGCATGGCGGCATTGACTTTGGCGTAGCCATAGCCAGGTAAATCAACCAGGTGCGTAATATCATCGTATCGGAAATAGTTAAGCTCGCGGGTCCGTCCCGGAGATTTGCTGGTTCGGGCCAGGGCTTTACGCTGTGTAATTCGATTAAGCGCGCTGGATTTACCTACATTAGACCTGCCAGCGAATGCGACCTCACAGCCCATATCCGCGGGTAACTGCGAGCTTGCTGCAACCCCTTTGACAAACTCAAATCGTGAGAACCAGCCCTGGGGCAGCTTGCTCGTCGATTTGTTACTGGATTTATTATTTGCCCCGGTCATTTCTTTGCCGATATGTAAAAAAATTGAACCGTATTTTGAAGATCATGGCCTTATCGATTACCCTAGCAGCTGAAATTCAGCATATTCTGAATTCGAGCATACTAGCATTTGATTTATATACCCGACACGCAGATGTCTATTAAGGATAGGTAAAATGAAAACAATAAAGATCGCACTTTTGCTGACAATTTCTCTCTTCGCCGCAAGCGGCTATGCAGAAGGCGGCGACCCCCAGAAAGGTAAAGAACTGTCTGCCACCTGTGTTGCGTGTCATGGGCCTGATGGCAACAGCGTCAGTCCTGGCTGGCCAAAACTGGCAGGTCAACACCAGGACTACATTGTTAAACAGCTACTGGACTACAAGGCTGAACGTCGCGTAAATGCCATTATGTATGGTATTGCAGCTACTCTTGGAGAACAGGACATGCGCGATCTTGCCGCTTACTTCTCCAGTCAGCAAATCAAGTACGGCACGGCCAAGCCGGAACTGGTGACGCTGGGCGAAAAAATCTATCGTTCCGGCATACAGGAAACCGGTGTACCGGCCTGCATGGCTTGTCATGGTCCTGCCGGTAAGGGTATGCCCGGCGCAAATTATCCGGCGATGGCGGGTCAACACGCCGAGTACACCAGCAACCAGTTAAAGCTATGGAAAAGCGAAGAGCGAAACAATGATTCCAATGCAGTAATGCGCACGATTGCGGGACCAATGACTAGTAACCAGATTGAAGCGGTTTCTTCCTATATACAGGGGCTCCGATAAATTTCGCCTGGCTTGACGTATTTTCCTGATTCTGCTGTCTAATCCAGACAGAGAAACAATAAACCAACGAAACAAGGACCAACATGAGAAAACTATTTTTTCTGCTGGGCGTTTGCCTGCTTATGGCAAATACAACTGTCCACGCAAATGAAGGCTATGTAACCATCTCTCCCCCACAGCCCACCCAGACTGGCGATAAAATCGAAATCGTCGAGGTATTCTGGTATGGCTGTCCACACTGCTACGATTTCCAGCCGTATATTGAGGAGTGGCTGGAAACAAAGCCCGACGATGTCGAATTCCGTCGCATGCCGGGCATCTTCCGCAAGAGCTGGATTCCGCATGCAAAGGCCTATTACACCGCCGAGAAGATGGGTGTGCTGGAGACGACCCACCAGCCTTTATTTGATGCTCTGCACAAGCGAAAAAAGAAGATTTATGACGAAGATGCTTTGAAGGATTTCTACAAGGACCAGGGCGTGAACGGCAGAGAGTTCAGCAAAATTTACGAGTCCGAAGAAGTCGACACCAAGGTCAAGCAGGCATTTGTCATGGGCCAACGCTATAAGGTTACTGGCACACCGGCTGTAATTGTTAACGGCAAATACATGGTCAGCGGCAGTACGGCGGGAAGCTTTGCCAATGTATTAAAGATAATTGACCAGCTGGTCGATAAAGAAAGGGCACTGGCTGCACAATAGAATAGCACCAGCCGACAGCCAACCGGCTGGCGTCTGCACGGGTTTGATCCTTGCTCTTCGCGCGGTTTACGTGCGAACAGAGAATTCGGTCAGTCTGGAGACGCCATGCTTTCAAATCGTAATACTGAAGATTCCAATACCGATTGGAAACAGCAATACCTGAGTAGCCTGAATGAGTTCGATGCCCGTGAAAAAAACTGGGAGCAGGACAAACAGCAGCTGCTGAAATCAGTATTGAGCCTGACCTTCATGTTTCAGGGCAGCAATGATCTGCTCGACAAAAAACTCTATGACCTCAAGGTTAACCTCAAACAGGCGGGCAACAAGATCCCGCAACGTGCTATTCAGGAAACAATAGCCGCCGTATTACAGGCAAAAAAAGATAGCGACGCTGATAAATCCAGAACCAGCCAGCTTATCCGTAACGTTGTCGAATTGTTGGTCAAAGACAAACGCTTTAGCCGCCATTCAGAACAGCTGCAACACATTCAACTGGAACTGAACAACAACCGCGTTGAACCCATCGATACCCTGAAAGAGCTTAACGATATCGTTAACAGGATTATTCAGGACTTGAGTAAAGAACAACAAAAACCTGACCCCTTCAAGGTATTTCTGAAACGACTGGCCGATCATGAGCAGACCGCACCGACGCTTGCGGCTGAATGCAAACGTGCGCTAAAGCTGGTCAACGAGAAAGACATGCTGCAGTCCATTAATGACTGTATCGAATTGATAAATCATTCAACGGAAAATAGCAGCGCTAATATTGATGAAGCGCAAGAGCCGGCTATTGCTTATTTATTAAGTCTGCTCGACTGGGTCACAATACCCGGAAAATCACAAAAAAAGCTGGATGCACTTAAAGAGCAGCTCGAAGAGCGCCATGATCCGAAAGAGATAGGGACGTTATTGAAAAGACTGGCGTTCACGATCAGTAATGCCTTTATTGAGTTACAGTCAGAACTCTCGGAAACAGAGAGCTTCCTGAAAAAGGTTACGCATCAGCTGAACGAAATTACTTTACAAATAGCCGACATACAACAGCTTGAAAACGAATCCTTTCAGCATACCGAGACATTAAACCAGGAAATGGACAAACAGTTGACGCTGCTTCGTACGGGTGTCGATGATGCAGAGTCGATTGATAACATCAAGGCCACTATCAATAAACGTATTGAAATTTTGCAGGACAACATGGACCTGTTTATCAAGGTTGAACAGTCGCGAAAGTCCGACGCCAATAAAAATCACCAGCGCCTAGTTGAGCGTCTTGGCAACATGGAACAGGAAACCGAAACACTGAGACGATGTATCGAGAAGGAACGTAACAAGGCGCTGATTGATGCGCTGACACGCATTCCGAATCGCATGGCCTACGACGACAAAATAAATGCCGAATATAAGCGTTGGAAACGCAATCCTTCTTCACTCAGCCTGTGCCTGATAGATATCGATAAATTCAAAGGCGTTAACGATACCTATGGCCACAAAGCGGGGGACATCGTGCTGCGCACGGTCGCAGAAAAGTGTGCAGGCAGAGTCAGGGCCAGTGATTTTTTCTGTCGCTACGGTGGCGAGGAGTTTGCATTAATCCTGCCTGACACCGGTATCGAAGCCGCGACCGGGGTAGCTAACTCATTGCGCGAGGCTATTGAAGGCTGCACCTTTCAATATGGCAAACAGACCGTGCCAATCACTATTTCTTGTGGCCTGGCCGAGTTTAAGAGCAAGGACAGTATTCACAGTGCGTTTGAGCGGGCTGACAAGGCCTTGTATAAAGCTAAAGAAGACGGTCGTAACCGTTGCGTTGCGGAACACGAGCTTGGTCTGCGGCTGGTAAACGAGTAAACAACAGGCAATAAAAAAGGAGCCTTGCGGCTCCTTTAGTGTTTCAACTTTCGTCGAGAAGGAAGTTATTTGTTGTTGATGTACATGGTAACTTCAAAACCAAAACGGATGTCGCTATATGCAGGTGTTTCCCATTTCATTGTTATATCCTCCAAAAAGATATTAGGTTAATGTTGATATGTGTTTTGCAGTTCCTGTGCCAAATCCGTGCAATTGGAATTTAAAATTAAATTAATCAATAAGTTACTGGTATTATTTCGGTAACAATATGCGTCTACAGGCAGCTAAATACAGGAAAATCTGGTTGCAATAAACCAGGTTGGTTGCACGGTTGTAACCAGCCTGGGCTTAATGCCTGTTTTTAAAAGAAGCGAAAGCATCCAATGCACGTTTTCGACCCAGACCATGATCGATCAGCGGCTGCGGGTAATTTTTACCCAGTTCGATGCCGGCTGCTGCCAGGGTCTGTGGGTCAGCCTGCCACGGTTCATGAATATAGCGCCTGGAAAGTTTCGCCAGTTCGGGCACCCAGTGACGCACATAATCGCCATCCGGGTCGAATTTTTTTCCCTGCAATATAGGATTAAAAACCCTGAAGTAAGGTGCTGCGTCGGCACCCGAACCGGCCACCCATTGCCAACCAGCCGCGTTATTTGCCAAATCCGCATCAACCAGTGTATCCCAGAACCAGGACTCACCTTCGCGCCAGTGGATTAACAGATGCTTGACCAGAAATGAGCCGACTATCATGCGCACACGATTGTGCATCCAGCCGCTGTGCCATAATTGCCTCATGCCTGCATCGACGATGGGATAGCCAGTTTCACCTTGCTGCCAGGCACGCAAACCAGGGTTGTCCTGTTGCCATGGAAAATCACTGAACTCGGTACGAAAAGGCTGATCAGGTAGATTAGGCCATTTATATAGCAAATGATTGGCAAAATCGCGCCAGCCCAGCTCACGCAGATAGCTCATACCCTGTTCAGCCATTAGCTTATCGCCCGCGCTGGCTTGCCGAATGTCATGCCAGACCCTTACCGGAGCGATTTCACCAAAGTGCAAATGCGGTGATAGTCGAGAAGTGCCTGACCTGTCTGGTCGGTTTCGATCTTCCTCGTAATTTGTCAGGGCTGTTTCGATAAACTCGTTTAGCGCCTGCATAGCACCGTGCTCTCCGGGTTGCCAGTGCTCCCTGAAACCGGCGGCCCAATCCGGCCGGGCAGGCAATAGCTGCCAATGATCCAGCTGTTCTGTCTCAATTTTTTTCTGGCAAAAATCCGTCGCTTTGAAGTTATGCTGTTTGCCCGGTTGTGGCACCTGTTTCGACAGACAGGCTTTCCAGAAAGGTGTAAATACCTTGTATGCCTGTCCCTGTCCGGTCAATACCTGTTCCGGCTCGAATAACAGGTAACCGCCGTAGCGTTTCACTTCCAGGCGCTTACACCAGCGCTCATAGATAGCGTCTTCTATTTTTCTCTGCCGCGGTTCATAACTGCGGCTGAAAAACAGTCGACTGACCCCTGCTTCATCAACTATCTGCTGCAGAACATCGAGCGTGTTTCCTTTCCTGAGAAAAAGTTGTCCGCCCAGACGTTCTATTTCGGCACTTAATGCAGACAGGCTATGATAAAGCCACCAGCGACTTGCGCTGCCCATACTCCAGTGGTCATCGTCTTCATCGAAAATATAAACCGGCACAACCGCATCGCCGGCGGAGACAGCTGCGGTCAGTGCAGCATTATCCTTCAGCCGTAAATCGTTTCGAAACAGGAACAGGCTTATGTCAGACATCATGAACAGGGCGATAGTAATTTTCGCTAGCATACCCGTCATTATGAAAAATACGAATAAATGACGAGCTGCACCAGGCCTGCCCTGAACAAGTTTGTGTTAATCATGCCTCATCTGACTTGCAGCTTTAACCGATGAAATGTGCTAAATTCGCACGTTTTTTTCCGGCGGAATCTAGTAACTAACGGCAGCCTATGACAACGAAATTAAATCGCGGTATTCCGAGCGGCCACCGAATCGGTATTGTGGGCGGCGGGCAACTGGCCAAAATGACGGCCTTCCCGGCAATGGCTATCGGTTGCGAAATTGTCATTCTGGAAAAAACCAAACAAACACCTTCTGCCAGTCTCGCCGCAGATATTATGTATGGTGATTGGGACGAGCCTGAGGCGTTGCTCAGGCTCGCGGA
>CAJIBF010000051.1_pt1 | contig 28245 bp, 33 predicted proteins | sample 9199291 | NCBI WGS metagenome assembly CAJIBF01 (sample SAMEA7708293, study PRJEB35096) | sediment metagenome | biome: marine neritic benthic zone biome [ENVO:01000025]; feature: sediment [ENVO:00002007]; material: shallow marine sediment [ENVO:03000034] sea grass bed [ENVO_01000059] ...
CGGTAATTTCATAATTCAGCGGGTCGTTAGGGTCGTTATAGATCCAGGCCTTGCGTGTCAGCAGGTCTACGGCGCCGATGAAGTTGTCCTCGATACCGATAGGCAACGCCATGACCAGCGGTGTCGCACCAAGCACATCGATAATCTGCTGTACGACACTGTAAAAATCGGCACCGGTGCGGTCGAGCTTATTGACGAAGATTAATCTTGCAACTTCGGATTCGTTGGCGTAGCGCCAGTTTGTCTCTGACTGGGGTTCAACGCCGCCTGAGCCACAGAATACGCCAATGCCGCCATCCAGCACTTTCAGAGAACGATAGACTTCTATTGTAAAGTCAACGTGTCCAGGCGTATCAATGATATTGAGTCGGTGATCTTTCCAGAAACAACTGGTAGCCGCTGACTGAATTGTAATTCCGCGTTCCTGTTCCTGTTCCATGAAATCAGTCGTCGCTGCACCATCATGCACTTCACCGGTTTTATGGATTTTACCGGTCAGTTTCAGTATGCGTTCGGACGTGGTGGTCTTGCCGGCGTCGACGTGCGCGAAGATACCTATGTTTCGATAATTGGATAATTCAGTCATTGTCTTGCTACTCTTGTTTAATGTAAGTATTAAAGTCGGCCAGCGCTATCGTCATGACAACAGCACTTCAAAATACGATCATCTGCTGGAATTCGACTGGGATGATTGCACTGACATGCAAACTGGCGGGCGGAGTATAAACCAATATGGCATTTATTGTGAAATTTAGCGCATCTGAACTCCGGACAACTGCAGTAATACCCTGAAATTGCCCGACAGCTTGTTCATGTGGCTATTGCCACCGTGTTGAAAAGCGGGTCTGGCAACGTATAATCGACATAATGCACGATATCCCCAATCGTATCGCTGACGTACTACTCGAAGTAGAAGCTAACCTGAGAATCCACGGTAAATGGGACGATCAGAAACCCGACGCCAATGATTTGAACAGTACCATCCCGTTTTGCATGGATACATTGAGTTTTGAACAGTGGCTGCAGTGGATCTTCCTGCCACGTATGAAGAACACCCTGGAACAGACCAAACCCTTGCCAGCCAGAAGCGGTATTTTTGAATATGCTGAAGATTGTCTGGAGAAAAGTGATCCTTCAACGACAAACCTTCTGAAACTGTTAAAACGTTTCGACGACCTGATTTCGATACAGGCAGGCGCACAGCGCCATTAAATAAAAAAACCGCTCAGAGAGCGGTTTTTCGAGGAGGGGTGTCGGCTGGTCTAGCCGCTAATCGATTTTTCTACCAGATCCTTGACGCTGTTGGCGTAGGCCTCTGACATTTTTGCGATTTTTTCTGCATCCTTAACTGCATTCGAGTACATTTTCTGGGCAAGTCCCATCTGTGACTGCATGTACAGATTTAGTGAATCCAGATCTTTAATCTGCGAACTGGCCTGCAATGCTTCCATACTGGCCTGCGCGTTTTCCTGCATAGCCTTTACCTGGATGGCGGTGATCTTTTCAATGTTTTTCATGGTCAGTTCGTTCAATTCTTGTACCGGACCAACAATTTTTTCGATGGATAAGTCCATGTCATTTCTCCGAATAATTATATTGTCTTTATAAGTCTAGTATACGCCATCTATGTTGCGACGCAACAATTTTTACACTCCAGGCAAAAAAAACCGCCCCGAAGGGCGGCTTTGTTTGGTATGAACCAGGTCCTAGACAGCAACAGCTGATTTTTCTACTGCTTCTTTGACATTGTTCGCGTAGGTTTCAGCCAACTTGCTGATTTTCTGCGCGTCTTTAACCGCTTTATCAGCTACGCTCTGCGCAGTGGCGATCTGGTCCTGCAGATAATCGTTGAATGAATCCAGGTCACGAACATCAGCGGCAGACTTCAGCGCGTTCAGGCTAACGTCGGTGCTTTCCTGAATAGCCTTGACCTGAATGGCAGAGACTTTTTCCAGGCTTTTCAGCGTCAGTTCATTGATTTCCCTGATAGGGGCTACGAATTGTTCAAATGAGTATTCCATTAGATTTCTCCAGTTAAGTATTTAAGAATTGATATCTATTATAGTGGCATTTTGTTGCAATGCAACATAAATTTACCTCTTTTTAAGTAATTATATAAATATCAATTACTTAACATGGATTAAGTACGCCTTAATCGCTGCTGTACATCCACTTGTCCCAGTATGGTGTGTCTTCGAAAAAGACTTTCATATAGTCGACAAAGCTTCTGACCTTGACTGACATGTGCTTGCGATGCGCATAGACAAGGTTGATCGGTAATGGCGCCGGTTCAAACTTTTCCAGCACCGGTAAAAGCTTCCCGGATTGGATATCGAGTCCAACCATATAGGAGGGCAGCTGCACGAGACCGCTGCCATTGATGGCTGCCACCCGTAATGCATCGGCGATATTGGATTTCAAATAGTGATTATCGATATCGACCCGGGTCTCGTTGCCATCGAGCTTGAATTTCCAGTAAGTGGGAAATACCTGATTCTGCGCCATTGTCAGACAAACATGTTCGCTTAAATCAGACACTGACACAGGGGTTCCCTGTTCCCTCAGGTATTCTTCTGAACCACAAACAATCAATCGACTGGAAGAGATGGGTAGCGCGATATTACTTGAATCCTCCAGTTCGCCAACGCGAAAAGCGAGGTCTACACCCCGATCAACCAGGTTTTCAAAATCATCAGAAAGAATAAGTTCGATAACCACATCAGGGTAATTTTCCTTGAAGCCCTTGACTGCCCTGGCGACGTGAAAAGAGCCGAAAGAAGGTGGAGACATCAGGCGCAATGTGCCCGTGGGTTTATGTTGCAATTCAGAGACGAACTGTTCGGCTTCTTCGACCTCGGTGAGGATATCGATAACCCGCTCGTGGTAAGCGCTGCCGACCTCCGTGAGGCTTAACTGCCTGGTGGTGCGATTCAGCAATCGCGCATCCAGACTGTTTTCAAGGTCGCGTATATATTTTGAACACATCGCGTTCGAGATACCGAGTTCTTCGGCCGCTGCGGCAAAGCTCCCAAGCCGGGTAACAGCGGCGAATACGCGCATGCTGGCTAATCTATCCATACTTTTAAATAAGACATTAAAGGTTTATTATTTCATAATAGGAAACAGTATATGTAAAGAAACCCTATTGTTAACTGAGAGAATCACTACTATATTTGTTGCATCGCACAAATTTTTAACTTGAAACGGAGATGCAACATGAAAAACTTTAAGCCATTAATTCTATTAATATTATTAACATCAACTATGTATGCCAGGTCTGGATTCGCTTTGGAACAAGGTGATATAGAACAGTTTAACTCACTTTGGTCCAGTTCGTTTAAACAAGCCGAAACCTTAAGACTGGCCAGCCTCTATGCACAGGACGCAGTTATGTTTCCACCTAGCAGCGAAATTCTTGAGGGAAGAAACGCGATAGAGAATTATTTTGCCAGTTTAAAACGGGTTGGTTTTGAAGAATATTCGATATCCCTTATCGACGTCGATTTGAAAGAAAATACCGCTTATGAGACGGCCACCTGGGAAGCCACACGTATCGATGAAGCCGGTAACGCTATAACTATGGAAGGGAATATTACCAATATCTTCGAGAGGCAAACCGATGGTAGCTGGAAAATAAAGATGCAAAGCTGGAACTGATTTCTGATTAGATATCTCCTCACGCAGTGAAGGGAGATGGTATGCACACGGATGTGCAATATCTACCGAACAGAATATTGCGAGCTAATTATTCAAATACTGCAGTAATTCCTCGTCGTCCAGTACCCGCTGAACAACCGCCCCCAATACCTTATTCACAATCTCTTCGTTTTTTTCCTTGCCGGGCGCCTTCAATACCTGTTGTGAGTGTCTCGCCTTGTATTGTTTGGAAAAATTGCCATCAGCCGTCACCGCACTGGCATTGATCTCCGCACTGACCTCTACTTTATTAACACGACCTGAACCATACGCCAGGTAGTTAAGCCTGACGACGTTCACTACCAGCTGGTTACTGGCGTTGTCGTCAATTGTAAAGCCCACATTTGTAAATGCATCGCTCAGTTTTTGCTGAACTCCGGCGCTGATGTCCTTTTCACTTTTCACTGTACCGGATTGTGCTGCGTCCGAACCACGCTGACCCAGGATATAGCTGTCTCGTTGGTCCTGAACGAGTAGCCTGAAGCTGGTGCCACTGCTTCCCGGACGCGCCTTGGCTTCGGTCAGGGTAGGGTCAACCCTGATAACTTGCGGGTTAAGCATACAGGCGTTAAGTGTAAGCATTAGTAAACTGATTAAAGTGAGCTGTTTCATATCGCCTCCAATACCAGGTTAACTCGATTGCGTATCTCCCGGAAATATGTGGATCCAGGTAAGTCAGGTCTCACTTGATCCTGATCAACGCTAACTACTAATCCTAGCTTATTATTAAGTAGAGGATAAATAGGGGAAAGGCTTATGAAAGTCAGCAAACACGGAATATCGATCGGTGTTAACCGGATTAACGAAAATTTTTATGTTGGTATCAAGGCGATTGGCACCCTGACTCATAACGACTATGAATTTATGACACCGGTACTGGAAGATGCTTTGCAGGAAGTGAAACAGCCAAAGATCAAGGTGATCTTTGATGCCACTGAATTCGACGGCTGGGAAGCCCGTGCCGCGTGGGACGATTTCAAACTGGGTCTAAAGCACGGAAAAGAGTTTTCAAAGATCGCATTTGTCGGCAATAAAAACTGGGAAAAACTGGCGGCGAGGGTAGGCAGCTGGTTTATCCAGGGCGAAATGAAGTATTTCGAAGACTATGATGAGGCGGTTGACTGGATAGAGGCGGAATAACGGGCAAAAAAAAAGGGCCTGAAGGCCCTTTTTTATGTTCAACTTTGAAATTACTTGTTGTTGATGTACATGGTAACTTCAAAACCAAAACGGATGTCGTTGTATGCTGGGGTTTCCCATTTCATGATGTTTCTCCTCAAGTTAGTTTAGTTTGATGTAAAACTAATATTAATACTGCAGCTACTGTGCCAGTTCCCCTGAAAATCAAATATTAATAATAAAAACAATAGCTTAATAAATTATAACGGTCTGGATAAATGGTCATAATTTCAGAAACTGGTTATCAATAACCAGTCTGTTACAACCAATTGGTTGTTGGCATCAATTAATAACCAATTTTGATGGGTTGTATCAGCCCCCTGCTGTTGTGTTCCGGATTGTTCACCTCGGTACTCACCGGGTAACAGTCGAGTTTGTCCCGATAGGGAACCAGCAAGTCTTTACTCGGCATTAACAGCCATTCCTCATAATCTTCCGGTTTCAATATAACTGGCATGCGGTGATGAATCGGATTCATGCTGATATTGGCGTCCGTGGTAATGATTGTGCAGCTTTCTATAACCGATTCTTCCTGTTGCCATCGATCCCAGAGACCGGCAAACGCGAATAACCCGCCTTCCTTGAGTTGGAAATAGTAGGGCTGTTTTTTTCCAGCCTCGGCCTTCCATTCATAAAAGCCGTCCGCCGGGATCAGGCAGCGCTTCGTCCTGAATACAGACTTGAAAAAAGGTTTATCGGTAATCGTCTCGGCGCGCGCGTTAATGGGCTGTAACTTCGTATCCCGCGCCCAGTGTGGAATCAATCCCCAATGGCAGTTAACCAGTTCGCGTTCATTATCCTGCTGGCGGATGACAGGGACATTGGTGCCCGGCGCTACATTATAGCGTTTGATGAATTGCTCGGCCCGTGTCAGACCGAAATGGGCCTCTATATCACTTTGCTTACTGTGAATTGAATAACGACCACACATGGGAACAAACTATACTGACTTCTGCCTTCGGCTCATAGCGGGCTGTTTGAACAAATGGCATTCCATTAAGATAGTCAATTGGTTGAATACGAGCCATGCAAATCATTCTTTGACAAATCTGGAAATAACTATGAATAAAGCCTTGGATAGTGAGCTTACTGTGTCCATTCTCGGGTTGGGTATCATGGGACAAGTGATTGCCTCTCACCTTGAACACGACGGCTTATTAGCGGCAAGCTGGAACCGCAGCACAAAAAATGATGTGCCTCGTTTCAATGCTGATATCCATGCCGCGGTAAGCAGCGCTCGGGTGATTCTGATCGTCGTTATAGACGGTTCGGCTGTAGACGAAATCATCGATTCGATTTTGCCAGACCTGGGTCCTGACCATATTGTTGTGCAGTGTGCGACTGTCCGGCCCGAGGAAAATATCGCTGCCAGCCAACGAACTAAAGCCAGCGGGGCACGTTTTGTCGAGGCCCTGATGGGTGGTAGTGAGGTTGCCGTCCTGCAGCGCAAGCTGCCGTTATACCTCGGTGGTGACAAGAACACGGTAGATGCATTGGATCCTATACTGGCCAGTTTCTCCAATAAGCGTTTGTATGTCGGAGAAGTTGGCAGCGCCAGTGTTGCCAAGCTGGCGATGAACCTGAACCTCGCGATGCAACTCGAGGCCTTATGCGAGAGCTACGCCTATGCAGTGAGTAATGGCCTGACTGACGATCAATATTTCGAAGTACTGCGAAACAATACGGGTTGGAATTTCCTGTGCGAATATAAAGAGCCGAAACTCAGGCAGCGCGATTACGCGGCGCAATTTTCCCTGAAGAACATGTTAAAGGATGTCAGGCTGGCGCTTGATACCGAGCGGACCGATCACGGCCTGGACTTGTTAAAACAGACAGAAAAAATCTATGCGGCTGCTGAACAGGCAGGTTTAGGTGAAGAAGATATGATCGCTTTGTACAAGCGGATTAATAATAACTAGCGGTATCAGCTCTCTGGCGTCGGTCTGTCCGAGCCGCAGGACCAGCACACCTCGAACTGGCCTTCTATTTTTTCACCACATGGGCACAACCAGTCTGTTCCTGCCTTTACAGGACTCACAACATTGCTAATTAAGCTTTGCGCCAGTTCATAATCCCGGTCATCGTTGATCCAGACCTCCGGCCAGCATTCGTTGATGGGTAATTCACCGATACCACCGCTGAGATCCATATTGCGTAAATGGCATTCAATGCGATTGCTTTGTAACAGACTGTGAATGTGACCTGCGAGCATGACATTGTCACACTCATAAACTTTCTTCATTCTTGTTAGAGAACCAGAGCGAGTAATGCCAGCATGATGGCCACGATGGCGACTACTGTGATCCGGTTTAGTTGTGCCATCGTTGACTTGAGTTGCGCAGCCATCGATTCATTTTGCTTGGCCAGTTCCTCGATCAGTTTAATCTGCTCGAGGTCTGACTGGGTGTTGGCATCGAATCGCTGATTCACACGCTTTAACTCATTCTTGATACCTTCGATAGTTTCAGGTATTTCCTCTTTCTCGTCTTCCCCTTCGTCGCGAATCAGTTTGATTAGACGTGTCGCGCCCTGAATGATTATCGGCGCCGTGTTCAATATAGTGTTAATAGTGCTAAAGCTCATACCCTTTTTAGCCATGGATCGATTGTAAACATTCGTTAGCAGATTTGAGGATAAACGCGGCATCAACGCCGGTAGTCAGCAGTGTAAAGCCTTTTTGCTTGTAAGGCAGCACAGCATCCGCTGTTACGCCGAAGAACCCCATCCTGACATTGGCACTGACACAGCTATCGATAACCCTGTTAATTGCATCCTGTACAACGGGGTGATCAATTTCACCAGGCTTACCCAGGCTCGCTGATAAATCATAAGGCCCGATAAGAATGGCATCGAGGCCATCGAGACCGACAATGTCATCAATATTCTCAATCGCCTGTTCACTTTCGGCCTGCAGGATGACAGCTGTTTCTTCGTTGGCATGCTGCAGATAACGTTCGAAGTCGATGCCGTACTTGTGGGCACGGCCAATACCGATGCCACGATCACCTTGTGGAGAATATTTGCAGTTACGGATGATCTCTGCCGCCTGTTCGGCAGTATGTACCTGCGGCACAATCACACCAGCGGCTCCGATATCCAGCGCTTTCTTGATCCAAACGGCTTCTCCTACAGGCACACGAATCACGCACGGAACAGGCGCCGCCGCTTGCAGCATGCCTTGTGCCTGCTGAGGATTGAACGCACCATGCTCGGCATCGATGAATAGCCAATCGAAACCAACCTCTGCCAGCAGCTCACATATTTCTGCTGAGGGCAGACTAACCAGTGTTCCATAAAGGGTATCGCCGTTGCGCAGCCGGGTCTTGAAATCATTAACATCAGGCATGTAAATACTCCCTGGACGTTTAATAACTGTTTTCCAAGACATTACATGATATGTTTATTGAATAACAGGAATCCAATGTTTCAGTATTCTCTTATAGAAATTTTTCCTTATTTTTCCGGTCAATAACAAGAACCCTATAACTTCAGAGAAGTTCTCTTATGTCTGTCATATCAGAAATTCAGCGGCTGCAGTCCCACATCAGTAAACACATTATCGGCCAGAAGAAACTGGTTAATCGCCTGTTGATCTCGCTACTGGCGGATGGACACCTGCTGGTAGAGGGCGCGCCAGGACTTGCAAAAACCCGCGCCATTAAAGTGCTGGCTGACGGTATTGAGGGAGACTTTCACCGTATACAGTTTACGCCGGATTTATTGCCTGCCGACCTGACCGGGACTGAAATATACCGGCAGCAGGATGGCCAGTTTGTATTTCAGCAGGGCCCGCTGTTTCACAACCTTGTGCTGGCAGACGAGATTAACCGTGCTCCTGCCAAGGTACAGTCCGCATTGCTTGAAGCCATGGCTGAACGGCAGATTACCGTGGGCAAGATGACCTACGAGTTACCGCGCCTGTTTCTGGTGATGGCGACACAGAATCCAATCGAACAGGAAGGCACGTATCCTCTGCCTGAAGCCCAGCTGGACCGGTTCTTGATGCACGTCACTATCGACTATCCGGATGACGAGGAAGAACAGGCTATACTGCGTCTGGCCAGGTCCGAGGCAAAGCTCACTGCACCGGCGGAAGAGGCTTCGCCGATAAAGCAGCAGGCTATTTTTGCTGCGCGTGAGGAAGTGTTGTCGATGTTCATGGCCGAAAATATTGAGCAATATTTATTGCAACTGGTTCTGGCGACAAGAAATGCTTCTGCCTATGGCGACGACATGGCCCAGTGGCTGCAATACGGTGCCAGCCCACGTGCCAGTATTACTCTTGACCGCTGTGCCAGGGCTCATGCCTGGCTGGAACAGCGCGACTATGTCGGGCCAGACGACGTACAGGCCGTGGCACATGATGTATTGCGTCATCGCCTGATCCTGAACTATGAGGCCGAGGCCGAGGGCATGACCAGCGACAGTGTGATCACAGAATTACTATCGCGAGTTGCCATCCCGTAAGGTTAATCGATACGACCCGTCGATGTCTGCTGTTCCAAATAAACCTTCAAGCCCTGTATCAGTTACCAATAGCGATCTGATTGCACTGAACAGGAATACCAGGGGTCTGTCATTAAAGACCGGACTGATCAGTGCCAGCCAGTCCGGAGATTATCAGTCGGCATTTAAGGGCCGCGGCATGGAATACGATGAGTCGCGTTTATACCAGCCGGGAGACGATATCCGTAATATTGACTGGCGCGTCACGGCCCGCACCGGAAAACCCCATACCAAGTTGTTCAGAGAAGAGCGCGAGCGTCCGGTTCATGTTTGGGTAGACTTGCGTGCGCCGATGTTCTTTGCGACACGAGGTAAATACAAGGCGGTTCGTGCTGCTGAACTGGCCAGTCTTTTTGCGTGGACGGCCTGTCAACAAGGTGACCGTATTGGCGGTATTGTCTTTTCCGATAACAGTCATCATGAGCTAAAACCGCAGCGCGGAAAATCGGCCGTTTTGCGACTGATTAAATTTATGGTCGAAGCGCCGGGCTGGCAAAGCGGGGTGAATACGGCAATACAGGGCGACAATTCCCTGGATTCGCTGCTTAATCTTCGCAGGCTGGTGAGGCCCGGTAGCCTGGTCATTCTGCTCAGCGATTTTCGTGGTTTTGATCATACGGCGCGTTCCCATCTGATTCGTCTGCGTCAGCATAACGAGGTTGTCATGGTGCATATTTATGATCAGCTGGAAAAGATTCTGCCTCCCGCAGGCATGTATCGCGTGACGGATGGCGAAAGAGAGTTGCAACTTGATACAGGTGAACCGGGGCTGATCGAAGATTACCAGAACAGGTTTAAATCGCATCTGCAAAATCTGCTGCAAACCGCGCGTAGCTGCCATATCAATTTTCTCACGTGTCGCACTGAGGATGAACCCGAAACTGTGATCAGGGAGGGACTGCGTCAACGATGATGCAGGGTAAGGATCCGGCCAGTCTGCCTTTGCGCGACATCCACCTGCCTGGTTCAGTCTCGTGGTGGCCATTGGCTCCGGGCTGGTGGCTGCTAATTGCGACGACACTATTAACTGTTGTATTGATTTACTGGTTACGCAAGCGTCATCGTGCAAGACGTCAGTCTGTCGCTTATGTGGCACGTCAGGAGATGCAGCGTATCCGGGAGCAATTTAATCAAAACACAGACTTACAACTGCTGGCGCGAGAGTTGTCTGAGTTATTACGACGTATCGCGATTAGTGTTTTTCCGCGTGAAGATACGGCTTCTTTAACCGGAGAGGATTGGCTGCGTTTTCTCGATCGTTATGCAAGCGGCACGGTCTTTACCCGGGGAGCAGGACGCGTTTTGATTGAGGCACCTTACCAGGCGCAACCCGAATTCGATGAACAGCAGCTGATGTCACTTGTAGAAGACTGGATGCTATCTGTGACCCGAAAAAAACCGGGAGCGCAAGATGATTAATTTTGAATGGCCATGGCTGGCACTGGTATTACCGTTGCCACTATTGATCCGTTACCTGATGCAGCCGCTGGAAGTCAATAATGAAGCAGCGCTACGCGTGCCGTTCCTGCAAGATTTTGATCAACAGACCGGGGACTTTCGTCATATCGATGGTCGACGTCTGTTGCTATGGCTGGCAGCGATAGCATGGTTATTACTCATACTGGCAGCGATGCGACCACAGTGGCTGGGCGATTTTATTGAAATTCCTGTGAGCGGTCGTGACCTGATGCTGGCGGTTGACCTTTCCGGCAGCATGGAAGAACAGGATTTTGTCGTGAATAACAAACAGGTCGATCGCTTGACCGCTACCAAAAGAGTAGCAGGCCGGTTTATAGAAAGGCGAATCGGTGATCGTCTCGGACTCATCCTGTTTGGTGAGCAGGCTTACCTGCAAACACCGCTGACTTTTGACCGGCAAACAGTCAAGACCTTGCTGTACGAATCGGCAATAGGACTGGCCGGCCAGTCGACAGCAATTGGCGACGCGATAGGACTTGCCGTTAAACGTTTGCGTGAGCAGGATGAGCAAAGCAGGGTGCTGGTGCTGTTGACAGACGGTGCTAATACGGCCGGTGCAGTAGAGCCACTGGCAGCCGCCGAGCTGGCGGCTCGTGAAGGTTTGAAAATATATACGATCGGCATCGGCGCCGATGAAATGATCGTGCGTTCTTTTTTTGGGTCACGCAAGGTCAATCCATCTGCGGAACTCGACGAAAAAACACTGCGCGCGATTGCTGATAAAACAGGTGGGCGTTACTTCCGTGCGCGCGACACTAGTGAACTTGAAAAAATCTATACGCTCCTGGATCAGCTGGAGCCGATAGAAAAAGATGTGCAGCGTTTTCGGCCACAAACGGCGCTGTATTATTGGCCGCTTGCCGCTGCACTGATTTTACTGTTACTACTGATCTTCTTGCGCTATCGGAAAAGGGGCTTCGCCTGATGCTGCAGGATTTCCATTTTCTTCGACCGTTCTGGTTGCTTGCACTACTGCCATTGGCGGTATTGGTCTGGTATATGCTCCGAAGTCGTCTGAGCAATCGGCTCTGGGAAAACATTTGTGACCGTGAATTATTACCCTATATTCTTATCAGCCGTTCCGGCACCGGCCACAGGCCAGGCGAAATATTAACCGCGGTAACAGGTAGTTTATTGATCCTGGCACTGGCAGGACCAACCTGGGAGCGTCTGCCGCAGCCGGTTTTTCAAAAGGAATCTGCAGTCGTGATTGCGCTGGACCTGTCGCTATCCATGCTGGCGGATGATGTGCAACCGTCGCGACTGGACCGTGCGCGTTTCAAGATCTCCGATCTGCTGGACAGGCGCAAGGAAGGGCAGACTGCATTGATCGTCTATGCCGGGGATGCATTCACCGTGACGCCGCTGACTGACGACAGCAAAACAATAAAGTCCCAGCTGAGCGCACTGACACCGATGATCATGCCCTCACCCGGCAGTGAAGCCGGTCTGGCGTTGAAGCTATCCATAGATCTGTTAAAACAGGCGGGGATGCGGCGTGGACATATCTTGTTTATCAGTGATGAGATTGATGCGCGCCATGAGAACAGTATGCGAGCTGCTGCCGGTGAGGGTTACCAGGTATCTATACTAGGTGTCGGCACAGCGCAGGGTGCACCAATAAAACTGGAGAATGGCAGTTTCCTGGAGGCACCTGATGGCTCCATCGTCATACCTGAACTGGATACAACTGTCCTGCAGAAACTGGCCGTAGCAGGCGCGGGTCGTTATGAGACCAGCGATATAGCCGATAATGATATCTCGCGTTTATACGATCTGTTCAACAGTGGAATGGATGATGAACAACAGTCTGCGACTGATTTCGATACCGATCTATGGTACGAGTTTGGACCATGGCTAATCGTCCTGGCCCTGCCGCTGCTTGCCCTGGGATTCAGGCGAGGCTTTATCTGCCTGTTTGCTGCATGTCTGGTTCTGGAACAACAGCCGGCAATGGCATTTGACTGGGATAAACTATGGTTAAACAACGATCAGCGTGCGCATAAAGCTTTACAGCAGGAACAGGCAGAAAAAGCCGCTGAACTGTTTGAAGATGAAAGCTGGAGAGCGGCTGCGCATTACCGAGCCGGTGACTACATGGCGGCAGAAAAGTTATTGCTGGACAGAACGGCTATCGAATCGCAGTACAACCGCGCCAACGCACTGGCAAAACAGGGTCGCTATGAAGACGCGATTGCCGGCTATAATAATGTGCTTGAGCAACAGCCTGAGCATGAAGACGCGCGCTATAATCGCGATCTGGTCAAACAGGAACTTGAAAGACAACAGCAAAACAGTCAAAACCAGCCGTCCGGCGACCAGCAGCAACAGCAGGAAGACAATGCGCAGAATGAGCAGCAACAGCAAGGACAAAAACAACAGCAACAGCAGGACGACTCCAGTTCCCAAAATTCCAGTGAACAGCAACAGGAAGCAATGAACCAGCAGGATTCAGAGCAGGAGCAGCAACAGCAAGCAGAACAGGAACAACAGGATGCTCAGGATGGTGAGCAGCTGGCACAGCAAACAGCGGAGGCTATGAATGAACTTGATGAGGAACAACAGGCCTCGGAGCAGTGGCTAAGACGCATACCTGATGATCCTTCCGGCTTGCTACGGCGAAAATTCAAATATCAATATCAACAACGAGAACGTACTAAATCGTCTGAGCAATACTGGTAGGCCAGGTTGATGATGAGAACGAATATCCATTCCTTTTCTTTCTTCATATATCTGTTAACTTGATTAATGGTCAATAATATTAATGAAGAAATTTTCCAGGAGAGCATATTGAAGGAAATTGACGTAGCGGACACATTATTTAGATCTTCTGATGTACACCTGATACAGACGATACTTTATTCCTCGTTGATACTCTTTGTCGTGGTTGCAGTTAACGTTCAGTTTGAAACGCATATGTATACGATGACCACGGAGCACTCTGTCATCTCGGATCTCGGTGTGGTCGCATGGGGCATCACTATCGTGATCTGCTTCTTTACCGCATCACTGATCAAAAAAGCAGTGCCGAAAGTGATTCATCAGTTTTTAATCATATCTGCATTCCTGTCGTTATATTTGATGCTTGATGACTTTCTTCAATTTCATGAGGTTCTGTTCTACAAGTATTTGAATGTCCCTGAAAAAGTTTATTACGCGGTGCTTGCTTTAGTTGTCGCCGTATATTTATATAAAGAGTGGCCGGTACTGATTAAGACCAACGTCAGCGTATTTTTCCTTTCAGGTGCCTGCCTGTCATTGTCAGTTCTCGGAGATGGAATTCTGAAAGGCTATGAAGTTGCCCTGGTGTTCGCCGCATTGATAATCATCATATTTATTACACTATTAATAACTAAAAGAAATCTTCTGGTAAAGTATCTGCCCGTTTTTACAGTCGTCTTGATTATGTCTGTTGGACTTATATATCTATATCCGCGTGTTCAACAACCTGAATACCTGATAGAAGAAGGCTTAAAGTGGCTTGGTATAGCAAGCTGGTGCAGTTATTTCATGCATACTTCCTATCATTTTATTCGTGGCTCATATGCAGGGAATCAAACTGCGATCTAGTTGGTCTATATTTTATTATCAGTGTTAATGAAATATCCTTTACCAGATTATTCGATGTTGTCCAAAGGCCTGATTGCATTCCTGTTGCTGATCGTTGCCAATTTCTCTATGGCTGCAATCACGGTTAGTGTCGATCGTAATCCGGTCGTCGCTGATGAATCGTTTCAACTTATCTTTAAAAGCGATGAACAAATAAGGGGACAGCCTGATTTTTCGCCACTGAAAAAGCAATTGACGATACTGGACAGCAGTAGTCGCAGTAGCACGCAGATCGTAAACGGCAAGGTCAGCTATACGCAGCAATGGGTTCTGACCGTGCTTGCCAATCAAACAGGCTCTATTCGGATTCCGCCACTGCAATTTGGTAAACAGTCATCGCCGGCGCGCTCGATCGTCGTTGTCCGAAACACTAATGCTAACCGTAATGCGATGAGTGACGATGTATTTCTTGAAGTCAGTGTTGATAACGACAAGCCGTATGTGCAGGCCCAGGTCGTGTTTACGGTAAAGCTTTTTCGCGCGATAGCAACCAGCAACGCCACCTTATCTGAACCTGTTTTACAAGGTGGCCAGGCCATCATAGAAAAACTCGGGGATGATAAGAGTTATGAAGCCCAGCGCGGCGGCAAGCGCTATGTAGTTATTGTTCGACGTTATGTCATTTTTCCACAAAAGAGTGGCAGCATGAAGGTCGAACCGATGGTATTCCAGGGACAGACAGGTGCCGGTGGCTTTTTCAGTTTTGACCCGTTTGGACCTTCGGCGAAAAGGATTGTGAAACGTTCCGAACAGATCGACTTAACGGTCAAACCGATTCCCGAGTCATTTACCGGTGACAACTGGATACCGGCCAGCAAACTGACTATCAGGGAGCAATGGTCTGTCGCGCCGGATAAACTCAGGCAAGGTGAGGCCGCGACGCGAACGCTGATACTAGAAGCGAAAGGCCTGGCTTCAAGTCAATTACCGATGCCAGATGATCAAATTCCATCCGGATTTAAACACTACCCGGACCAGCCCGAGTTTGAACAGTTGAATACCGAAGATGGTTTCACCAGTACCAGAAAAGACAAAATGGCCATCATACCTGCTACCAGCGGTAAGCTGATGATGCCGGCAATTAAACTGGCATGGTGGAATACAAAGACTGACAGAATAGAGTATGCGGAGCTTCCTGAACGACCAGTCACGGTGGCTGCTGCTGCCGGTCAAACTCCTGTCGAAAGCCCGGGCAAAGCGAGTGTCGACCGGTCTGAGCCGCTGCAACCACAAGATGCTTCCCGTTCAGTAGCGCCGAGTGAAGAGTCTCAAAAAGCAGTGTCAGCATGGCAATGGGTGAGTATCGTTTTATTATGCCTGTGGTTGCTGACGCTATACGGCTGGTTAAGGTCCCGGAACAAAAGCCAGATCACCGACGACGTCGCTGATTCTCGACCGGCTGTGTCAGCCTGTATCAAAGATCTAAAAATGGCCTGTCAGCAAAACGATCCTGCTGCAGCCAGGAACGCACTAATGGCGTGGGCAAACCATTACTGGCCAGACCGGCGAATCAATAATTTTCACGAACTTAAAACCCTCGTAAATGATGATTTTAAACAACAGCTGGATAAGCTGAATGCGTGTTTATATAGCCAGCAACAGTTGAGCTGGAATGGAAAGGAATTTATACGCATTTTTCAGGCGCAATCATTTGAGCAACATGAAGGCAAACAGTCCGGAAGCCAGCTGGAGCCACTGTATAAATCATGATGGACAAAGCATTGCAGTTGTTGGCGGCTTTGCGTCACCCCGCTACGCCCTGGTACGTCAAAGCCTTTGCACTATTTACGGCGGCATACATCTTCAGTCCGCTGGATCTGATTCCGGACTTTATTCCGGTCATCGGATTACTTGATGAAGTCATCCTGGTTCCATTGGCCTTTGCATTGATACTTCGCCTGCTTCCGGAACAGGTAAAGCTCGAGCTGGAGACTTCAGAAGTGCAGAAACCGGTTAATAAATCTCTGATAGTAATTGGTACAAGCCTGGTGCTGATGATATGGGTTATCAGCCTGATCGCAGGCGCTGCATTAATACTTTGAACTAGCGTTTCTTCTTCAGCCTTTCATTACCCTGTTTCTGGCCCGTGTCACCGCCGAGGATATAGTCGGTAAACGAATCTTTTGATTTTTTCTTTTTTTCCTGCGGTTGTTCAGCCGCTACGCTTTCGGGATTGGTAGCAAATTCTTTTTTGAAATAGGCCTGGCAGGATTCATTTGAGATTTTCAATGCTTTATCCGATTGTTGCTGACTCATCTCTCCGACTACTTCAGACTTGAGCTTGGCCAGTAGCGATACTGAATGCCGCAGGCAGGCCTTGTTAATCTGGTTATCGAGGTCCTCCGCCTGAACCTGAAAAGGGAGCAGAGCAAAGAGGGTGAACAGTAATAGTAATCGCATAGTAATAATCCGTTTATTGTTTAATGATGGCGATGCACAGACTTGCCCAAGCCAGTATAAAAAGAGTACCACCTACAGGTGTAATCATGCCGAGCCAGCGAACACCGAGAACGCTTAACAGGTAAAGGCTACCACAAAACAACAGTATACCTGCAAACATGGACCAGCCGGAAAGCTTGCTCCAGAGTCCCGGCGGCAGTTGCATTGCGATAATGCCAACCAGCAACAGGCCTAGCGAGTGATAAAAGTGATATTCACTGCCAGTCTGATAAATCTCCAGCATTGCTGCATCAAGTTTATTCTTTAACGCATGTGCGCCGAAGGCACCAAACATAACTGCAAGTAATGCATTGACCGAACCCAGTATCAAAAACAGTTTTGCACTGGAATTGATTACGCTCATAACTTGACGAAACGCAGGGTCATGCGATCACTTTCACCGATAGCTTTGTATTTTTCTTTATTTTTCTCTTTCTCGCGGTAGGAAGGAGGAAGCGACCAGACACCTTCCTGGTAGTCCCTGGTGTCTTTAGGGTTGGCATTGATTTCAGATTTGCCGGTGAGCTCAAAGCCAATGTCTTCCAGTAAATTGATCAAATACTTTTCAGTTACATAACCTTTTTGCGCAGTCTGTGCAGAGTCACTGCCTTTGTTGGCGCGATGCTGTACAACACCCAGCGTACCGCCTTTTTTCAAAACACGATAAAAAGACTTATAGACTTCTTCAATGCCGCCGAAACGTATCCAGTTATGCGTATTGCGAAAGGTCAGTACCATATCCTGGGATTCGTCCGCTACTTCGGGAAGATAACCGTCTTTCTCGAAGACGGTTCGGTTTACTGAACCATAAACAGCCGCATTGCCATCCAGTATGGTCACGTAGTTATTATGTATGCCACGCAGATAATCATTAGGGTGGTTGGCACCAAAACTGGCTACAGTCAGTTGACCTTTTTCTTTAAGCAGTGGCGCCAGTATTTCAGTGTACCAGCCACGTCCGCGCGAAATTTCGCGCACATTTCTATCGTTTTTCCCACCAAAGAAGGCGAGTGTCTCTGGCGGATGGCGAAAGGGGTCACGCGCGACGTTATCAGGACTGCGATGTGTCGCTTTAACAGCATTTTCAATCGCATTGTGTTCCTCTGCATGAAGAGGTATTACAAACAATAAGCCCAATAGTAATGAACAGAGTTTTTTCATTGGCTGTTTTCCTTGTTTAAATAAATCATTAATTCTGTACCGCCATACTTGTGAACAGAATCATATGCGCGGATCATAACCTGGTCGACTTCATCAGGAATGATTGCCGTGGCCGAACGGGTAAACGGTTGTTCTTTAACATGAGGGTGTCTGAGGCCACGAATTCCGAGTATCTTGCCATTCATGTCGAGTATTTCCCAGCTCTTCACATAGTGATCCCAGTCTTCATCATGATGTCTGACGGTGACGGTGAATTGATAGAACTGTCCGCCCATCGGCTCGGCTTCGACAGCAATCACCTGTGCTTCATCGGCATAACTAAGAAATGGAAGGGTGATAAAAAGACTAAAGACGAAGCCGCGCATGAGATCCTGATGTAAAATAAAATAATAAAGAGACTGAGTATGGACTATAACGAACAGCCCCGAGTTCCTGTCAATCTGTTAAAACACCCGGCGCATTTTCTGTCATTGGGTTTTGGCAGCGGCTTGTCCCCGAAAATGCCGGGCACCATCGGCACCATTGCCGGTGTATTTGTATACCTTGGCATTGCTGGTCTTGATTGGCGAATCTATCTGGCTGTCCTGATCCTGATGTTTGTGCTTGGTGTTGCCGTGTCTGACTACACAGCTCGAGTGCTTGGTGTTCACGATCACCCTGCTATTGTAGTGGACGAGATTGTGGGATACCTGGTAACCATGTTCATGGTGCCGCCAACGCCTGTTTTTATAGTCACAGGTTTCCTGCTGTTCCGAGTATTCGATATTTTAAAGCCGTGGCCGATCGGTGTGGTGGACAAATCAGTCAAAGGTGGTCTTGGTATTATGCTGGATGACCTCATCGCGGCACTTTTTTCACTGTTAATCATTCAAATAATTGTTTATTTGTTATAGAGTTGTATAGATATTCTATACTTAGAGTTAGATTATTCTGGACAACGGCGCATGAGGAAAATATACCAGGTCATAGGCAGTGCCTGTTTACTGGGTCTGCTCGCTTACCCGGCACAGGCGGACATCTACAAATATGTGGACAAGCATGGCCGCGTCATACTGACAGATAAACCTGCGCATAGCGGCTACAAGCGCCTGGTAAAGACCTGGAAGGGCTGGGAAGAGGCGAAGGAGCTGCCGAAAAATTTTAACTGGAAAGCCAATCAGAAAAAGTATGACCCGACCATTCGCAGCGTCGCCAGGATGTACAAGTTACAGCCTGCGCTGCTGCATGCTGTCATCACCGCCGAGTCTTCCTACGATCCAAACGCGATATCGCGGGCCGGTGCTGTTGGTCTGATGCAATTGATGCCTGAGACAGCGAAGCAATACGGTGTCAGTAATCGCCGTAATCCAAAGCAAAATATTTTCGGCGGCTCACGCTACCTGCGCTATCTGCTAAAACTTTTCAACAATGATCTGACACTGGCACTGGCCGCTTATAATGCAGGAGAAGGTGCGGTCAAGAGATATGGCTACAAGATACCGCCATATAAAGAAACGCAGAATTACGTCAAAAAGGTCATCAAGTATTACAAAAAATATCGTAGTACGATGAGTTAAACAATTCATTGCAACTGGAAGAGCGCTCGCTCAACAACGCACGCAAAAAAAAGCCCCTGTAATCAGGGGCAACAATCAGAAGTAGAAATCACAGTCTTATACAAGGGTCTCTATTGAAGCAGAGAAAAATGTCTGTTTAATGACGATTGTATTAACTTCCCGCGAAAACCTGTTCCTCTATAAATTCCCAAAGCCCGGATAAATTTTGCAAGGAGTTTAATCAGGAAGATTCGATAAAATCTGGCTTTGTTACAAAAAATGCGCTTAAATATTACGGCTTATGATAATAAATATAAAAAATAATTCTTAAGCGATTGATTAATAGAGTTAATAAAAGTCATTATTAGTCTAGATTAGCGGGGAGAGGCATGAATAACCCAGAGTTGGAGGAACTCGTTTCCTCAATTGAAGCGCTTAATACGGAAATTCAGAATGCCAAACTGGATGGTGATATCGATTCACAAAGTATGTCTGTACTGAATGACTTACAGTTTCAGGCAACATTAACGACGACCCGCCTAAACTGGATCATCAAGCAATCTAAATTAAAATCAGGTCCTGTCGCGACGAGCTAACCCGGCTGGCGTACAAAGGTGTCTGGGAATACCTGCTGTTTACCGGCACTAAAGCCGCCTGATTTTAGAAAACCCTGATCGCTTCCTGTATTGTTAACAGGCTTCAGAACCAGATGCTGTTTCACTGGTCTGAGCCTATTGAATTTAATTTAATATCTAATCAGATGATCAAGGTTTTCTACGATGGCAAGTGCGGACTCTGTGCCAGAGAAATTGCCTACTATAAAGTCAGGGACAAAGACGCGGCTATAGAATGGGTGGACGTTAGCAGTTCACATGCAACGCTGGACGCGCTTGATATATCCGTTGCAACCGCGCTCAAACATATGCATGCGCAACTCGAAGACGGTCGTCTCGTCCGGGGTGTCGATGCCTTTATCCAGATATGGCAGCGTATACCCGGCTGGCAGAAACTGGCCAGTGTCGCCAGCTTCAAGCCAATGAAAGTCATTCTTGATTTTTTTTATGAGGTGTTCGCATATATACGCTTCAAATGTTACCGGCATTGCCGGATTACAGAACAGGCCTGAATCCAATTCGCTGTCAGTCTATTCGTCGGTAACGCAGCCTTCGGAAGCGTTTTTGACGACCTTTATATATTTATAAAGGGTGCCACGATTGGCCTTGTAGGCAGGCATATTCCACGCGGATTTTCTGCGTGACATTTCTTCATCACTCACATCCACACTTATATCATTCGTCTCGGCATTGATGGTGATATGGTCACCATCCTTAACCAGTGCAATCGGTCCGCCAACCTGGGCCTCGGGCACGACATGGCCAATAATAAAGCCGTGTGAACCGCCGGAAAAACGCCCGTCGGTGATCATCGCAACATCACTGCCAAGACCGGCGCCCATGATGGCCGAGGTCGGCGTCAGCATTTCCGGCATGCCCGGGCCTCCTTTCGGACCTTCATAACGAATGATGATGGCATCGCCTTTCTCGATTTTGCCGTCTTCCAACGCAGCGAGCATCTCTTCTTCAGAATCAAATACCCGGGCAGGTCCGGAAAATACCAGACCTTCCTTACCGGTAATCTTTGCGACTGCGCCTTCGGGCGCCAGATTGCCTTTCAGGATACGGATGTGTCCACTGTCTTTCAGCGGTTTGTCCAAAGGAGCAATAATATCCTGTCCATCGCTTAAGCCCGGCAGCGAAGCCAGGTTTTCGCGAATCGTTTTGCCGGTAACCGTCAGGCAGTCGCCGGTAATCAGGTCATTATCAAGCAGGAATTTCATGACCGCGGGTGTGCCACCGATCAGATGCAGGTCTTCCATCACGTATTTGCCGCTCGGTTTAAGGTCGGCAAGATAGGGAATCCGATCACTGACATTCTGGAAGTCATCTATGCTCAGTGGTACCTCGACCGCGCGCGCCATCGCCAGCAAATGTAAAACAGCATTGGTAGAACCGCCGAGTACGGTAACCAGTACCATGGCATTCTCGAACGCCTCGCGCGTCATAATGTCTCTGGGTTTAATATCTTTCTCAAGCAGCTGACGGATCGCCTCGCCAGCGCGGAAGCACTCGTCGAGCTTGCCCGGGTCTACTGCCGGAGTTGAAGAACTGTATGGCAGCGACATGCCCATCGCCTCAATCGCAGAAGCCATGGTATTGGCGGTATACATACCTCCGCAGGCACCGGCTCCAGGGCAGGACTTTTTTACGATTTCCTGACGGGTAGCGTCATCGATAGAGCCTGACAAAAATTCACCATAGCTCTGGAAAGCGGAGATGATATCCAGTTTTTTATTATCGCAATGGCCGGGTTTGATAGTGCCACCGTAAACCATGATCGAAGGTCGGTTAATACGCCCCATCGCTATCAGGCAGCCAGGCATATTTTTGTCACAGCCGGGTAATGAAATATTGGCGTCATACCATTGTGCGCACATCACCGTTTCAATTGAGTCGGCGATCAAATCGCGTGACTGCAAAGAGAAACTCATACCTTCAGTTCCCATTGAAATACCATCACTGACGCCAACGGTATTGAAGCGGTAGCCGACCAGACCGGCAGCGATAACGCCTTCCTTAACTTTTTCTGCAAGGTCAAGCAGGTGCATATTACAGGTATTACCTTCATACCAGACGCTTGAAATGCCGACCTGTGCCTTAGCCATGTCTTCCTCGGTCAGACCCGTGCCGTATAGCATGGCCTGTGAAGCGCCCTGGGATTTAGGTTCAGTGATACGGGAACTGTATTTATTCAACTTGTTACTCATCAGCTTGTTCCTGTGGCAATGGCGATATCGAATGTCGCTGTTATTTAAAAAGGTGCGTTAGAATACATGGACTTGATAATTTCTTAAAGCGACATGCCACATGCGAAGAACACCTGAATTTGAACAGTGCTTCAGAGAATTGATCGAGCAGCCCTCGGTCAGCAGTATTGATCCGGCACACGATCAGAGTAATCAGGGCGTCATCGATGCATTGGCGAACTGGCTCGGGGCACTCGACTTTGAATGCGAGATCATGCATGTAAGTGAGCAGCCTATGAAGTGCAATCTGGTCGCCGTAAAAGGAGGTCAGGACCGATCTGGCGGGCTCGTGTTGTCCGGACATACCGATACGGTGCCGTATGATGACAGTGGCTGGGATACCGACCCGTTTCAATTGAAGGAAAAGGACGGTAACTATTACGGGCTCGGAACGGCCGATATGAAAAGTTACTTTCCCATCATTATCGAAACCCTGGAGCGTATGCAGGACACGAGTTTCTCCAAACCGATAACGGTCATTGCTACCGCTGATGAGGAAAGCACCATGTCGGGCGCAAGGTTACTGCATGACTCAGGCAAAGTGGCAGGTGATTACTGCATTATTGGTGAACCCACGGGACTGAAGCCGATTTATTCACATAAAGGCATTATTATTGAGTCGATCCACCTGCAAGGACGATCCGGTCATTCAAGTAATCCGGCACTGGGTAACAGTGCACTGGAAGGCATGAATACTGTCATTAATGTCCTGAAAAAGTGGCGCGAAGAACTGCAGGCTGAATATCGTAATGATGACTTTGCGGTTCCTGTGCCGACTCTGAACTTCGGTCGCATAAACGGTGGTGACAGTCCAAACCGGATTTGCGCCAGCTGTGAGCTATCGATGGATTTAAGAATGCTGCCCGGCATGGATACTGGCAAATTAACGGAGCTGTTACATAACAGGGTCAGCGAGTCATTGAACGGCTCAGGGCTAAAGGTTGGTTTCGAAAGCAAAGTGCAGGGTATACCGCCCATGTTGACGCCGCTGCAAAGTGAAATTATTGATAAGGCGGAAAGCTATACGCAACATGCTGCCGAATGCGTTGCCTTTGGTACGGAAGGTCCTTTTTTTAATGACATGGGTATTGAAACCGTTATCCTAGGGCCCGGAGATATTGACGTAGCGCATCAGCCAAACGAATATTTACAGATAGATCGAATTGAACCAATGATAGACATATTGACAAAAATGTTGCTGCATTTTTCCGGAGGCAGGCCATGAGCGATAGCCAGAGCTTTGTCGACTGGTTCAGGCAGGCCGCGCCGTATATTCACGCGCACCGTGGAAGGACCTTTGTTGTTCAAATTAGCGGTGACGTCGTTGCGTCAGATAGCTTTTCGGGGTTGGTTCATGACCTTGCGTTACTGAACAGTCTCGCTATCAGGCTCGTGCTTGTGTTCGGTGCAAGACCACAGATTGACAGTTTGCTAAAAGAAAAAAGTATCGTTCCGGAATACAGCGAGACGCTGCGCGTTACGACTGAAGAGTGCATCGGTTCGGTCAAGCAGGCCGTCGGTGATATCAAGATACAGATCGAAGCGCTACTATCGATGGGCTTACCCAATTCACCCATGGAAGAGTCGGACATCAGAGTAGCTTCCGGTAACTACGTTACTGCAAGACCAATAGGTGTTTTAAACGGAATCGATTTACAACTCACTGGCAGGGTCAGGAACATCAATAAAGACATCATCAATGACAGGTTGGCAGCGGGTGAGGTCGTCATGATTCCGCCACTGGGCTATTCACTTACCGGCGAGGTATTTAACCTGAATTCATTCGAGGTAGCCGCGCAAGTTGCCATCGACTTACAGGCAGACAAGTTAATCATGCTGGGGCAGTCACCTGTTGTGCAGGATGAAGCCGGCGCGATGGTCAGACAGTTGACCTGTGCACAGGCCAGACAGATGCTGGGTAAGGAACAGGCAAGTGGTATAGATGAAACTCCGGCAACGGCGCTGGATCAGGGCATCAAGGCCTGTGAAGCCGGTGTCAAACGCATACACTACATTGAGCAAACGATTGACGGTGGCATCCTGCAGGAGTTGTTTAGCCGTGACGGTGTGGGCACGCTGTTGAGTGACCTGCCTTTTGATTCGATACACAATGCCAGCATGGCAGATATAGGTGGCATACTGGAATTAATACAGCCGCTTGAAGAGGCAGGCATACTGGTAAAACGTTCAAGAGAAAAAATCGAAGTGGATATTGATGATTATATCGTTCTGGTCAGGGACGGTACGGTGATCGCGTGCGCGGCACTTCATGCGTACCCGGAAGACAAGGCTTCAGAGCTCGCCTGTCTGGCGGTACATCCCGATTATCAGGATCGGGCACGTGGTGATCTGATGTTGCGTTTTATCGAACAGATGGCTGAGGAACAGGGCTCGAATAAACTACTGGTGCTTACCACCCAGACAGAGCACTGGTTTAAGGAAAAGGGTTTTAATGAAACTGATATCGACAAATTGCCTGTTGCAAGGCAAGACCTGTATAACTTTCAGAGAAACTCCAAGGCCTTGATTAAAAATCTGTCCTAAATCGCGTTTTCGGTTTCTTCTTCCAGCTGAATCTCGACATTGATCTCGTTATCTTTCAAAGTCACCATTACGTGACCGCCATGTTCAAGCTTGCCGAATAACAGTTCTTCTGCAAGTGGACGTTTAACCTTGTCCTGAATCAGTCGCGCCATGGGCCTCGCCCCCATGACTTTGTCATAACCATGTATCGCCAGCCATTCGCGAGCTTCATCATCGACTTCAACGGTGACTTTCTTCGCATCCAGCTGTGCTTCAAGTTCTACCAGGAATTTATCAACGACATTGGTAATCGTCTTTTTATCCAACGGATTGAATTGAATGATCGCATCCAGCCGGTTACGAAATTCAGGGCTGAACATTTGCTTTATACTCTCCATCGAATCGCCACTATGGTCCTGGGGTGTGAAGCCGACCGAGGCTCGACTCATGCGATCGGCACCGGCATTGGTGGTCATAACAATAATGACGTTACGAAAATCGGTCTTGCGCCCGTTAGTATCGGTCAAGGTACCGTGATCAAACACCTGCAACATAAGATTAAAGACGTCCGGATGGGCCTTTTCCATTTCGTCCAGCAGTAGTACGCAGTGCGGTTGTTTGCTAATGGCATCGGTTAATAGTCCGCCCTGGTCAAAACCAACGTAACCAGGAGGTGCACCGATCAGGCGGGAGACCGTGTGTCGCTCCATATATTCAGACATGTCAAAACGGACCAGCTCAACGCCCATCTGTATGGCCAGTTGTCGTGTCACCTCGGTTTTACCAACACCGGTAGGGCCGGCAAACAGGAAATTACCGATAGGCTTGTTCGGGTTACCCAAACCGGAGCGGGACATCTTTATCGCATTAGCCAACGTGGAAATGGCCTCGTCCTGACCGAACACGACCATTTTCAGATTGCGATCCAGGTTCTGGATAACGTCTTTATCCGAGCTGGTCACGGTCTTCGCCGGTATGCGAGCAATCTTGGCGATGATATTTTCTATATCATTAACACCAACTGTCTTCTTGCGCTTGGAAGGAGGTTGTAGTTGCTGTGCCGCTCCGGCCTCGTCGATGACATCAATTGCCTTGTCCGGTAAATGCCGGTCGTTCATATAGCGTTCCGTAAGTTCTGCCGCACTGCGCAAGGCCTGATGTGTGTACCTTATCTGGTGGTGCTCTTCAAAACGTGATTTCAGTCCCTGCAGTATCTTTACAGTTTCATCGATTGAAGGTTCTACGACATCGATCTTCTGAAAACGTCTGGCGAGTGCGCGATCTTTTTCAAATATGCCGCGGTATTCCTGGTAGGTTGTCGAACCTATGCATTTCAACTCGCCCGATGCCAGTACCGGTTTGATGATGTTGGAAGCATCCATCACACCGCCCGAAGCAGCACCCGCGCCAATAATCGTGTGTATCTCATCGATGAACAGGACTGAACCCGTCTGTTTTTGCAGCTGGGCGACAACGCCCTTAAGACGTTTTTCAAAATCGCCGCGGTATTTGGTGCCTGCCAGAAGCGCACCCAGGTCCAGCGAATAAATGACACTATCCATCAACACATCAGGTACTTCACCGTCAACGATCATTTTTGCCAGACCTTCTGCTATCGCCGTTTTACCTACGCCGGCTTCGCCAACATACAGCGGGTTATTCTTACGCCGGCGGCAAAGAATCTGGATAGTTCTCTGTACTTCATTCAGACGACCAATGAGAGGATCGATTTTGCCCTGCATGGCCATTTCATTCAGGTTGACGGCATAGGCATCGAGTGGATTCGAGCCGGCCTCATCGGTTTGAGTTTCTTCTTCTATGTCATTCAGGTTTTCGTCATTTTCGTTTTCTTCGATCTTGGCAATGCCGTGCGATATGTAGTTAACAACATCAAGACGGGTCACATTTTGCTGGCTAAGGAAGTAGGCCGCATGCGATTCACGTTCACCGAATATTGCGACCAGCACATTCGCGCCACTGACTTCTTTTTTTCCGGAAGATTGCACATGGAAAACGGCACGCTGCAGTACCCGCTGAAAACCCAGGGTAGGCTGGGTATCCCGATCCTCGTCCTCATCGATAACCGGCGAGTTTTCCTGTATGAACTTGATCAGGTCGCTGTGCAGACTATTAAGATTGGCGCCACATGCTTTAAGGACCCTTGATGCTGATGGATTGTCCAGCAGGGCCAGAAGCAAATGTTCAACCGTCATAAATTCATGACGTTTTTCTCGCGCTTCTCTGAAAGCATCATTAAGAGTTTGTTCCAGTTCTTTATCTAGCATGACATTTACCTTTAGGCTTTTTCCATAGTACAAAGAAGAGGGTGATTGTTTTCCCGTGAATAATTATTTACCAGAGAAACCTTGGTCTCTGCTATTTCATGCGTGAAAATACCGCATACGCCTTTGCCACTTGTATGTACCTCAAGCATGATGCGTGTTGCATTTTCCCGGTCGATAGAAAAGAAAGATTCAAGTATATGCACGACAAATTCCATTGGCGTGTAGTCGTCATTGATTAAGACGACTTTGTAAAGCGGAGGGCGTTTGAGCTTAGGCTCGGCTTCTTGTAAAGCCAAGTCATCATCTAGATGCTTGTCAGTTTTGTCTGACACGCTGATAAACTCCAACAGCAGTTATATATGTGTACATCATATAATTAATTCGATTATAGCGTTTGCAAAAAATTCATACATAAGTTTTTAGTGACAGTCCGCCCAAATTTCAAGTAGCAATTTGCATGCAAATTTGCATGTTGAAAAGAAGTTTTTTTATCATCTTTTTGATCAGGTTATTTCCCTGTACACCAGCAAGCTGAAATTACTGACTTTTGACGCTTAGTTTCGATGAGATCAGACGAAATTCCTGTAATTTCGCAGCTTTGAATGCCACTCGTTTTCAGAATTTAAAATTATTCTCGTCCGCACCAGTTTAATGTAGTTAAATCATTGATTAATAAATAAAATAAAAGAACCGAACAGGTTTGTTGCCTATTTTATACACACTCCGATATGTCATATTCATTAATATAATGAGGCAATTTCGGGTCTGGGGGATTCACATGATTGTCAACTAATGGCATGATATGCGGCCTTTTTATCATCAGATTGGCTGTTCGTGCACTTACCGTTCCACATAACTAGCTGATTTATTTACACTTTTATTTATTATTTTGGGAGGGATTTATTCCAATGACCAGAGAGGAACAAATCAAGCAACTTGAGAAAGATTGGGCTGAAAACCCGCGTTGGGC
>CAJIBF010000096.1_pt1 | contig 27597 bp, 33 predicted proteins | sample 9199291 | NCBI WGS metagenome assembly CAJIBF01 (sample SAMEA7708293, study PRJEB35096) | sediment metagenome | biome: marine neritic benthic zone biome [ENVO:01000025]; feature: sediment [ENVO:00002007]; material: shallow marine sediment [ENVO:03000034] sea grass bed [ENVO_01000059] ...
CGGATTCCATACTCGATCAGGCGCTGGCGCCGTTTGACTACACGAAAGTCATCAACAGTGCCTACGATGATGGCGTGCGCTTCTTTATAGAGATGGGACCCGGTGGATCGTGCAGCCGCATGATCGATCAGATTCTTGAAGACAGACCGCATGTGGCGAGGGCGCTATGCGTTAAAGGTCAGGATGGTGTTGTTAATCTTATGCAGACGTTAGCTCGTTTGTTTGCCGAGGGCGTGACGATGGACCTGTCGCAGTTCGAACAGCAACACACAGCCCCGGCCTATGATAACTACATCAGCGTTCAAGCCGGGGGTAAAGCTTTCAATGTGCCGATGCCACCGCTAAAGCCATCGGTTGTACCTTTACAAAAACCTGCAGTAGTTGCAGAAATGCCAGCTCAGCAAGCTGAACAACAAACACCACTGCCGGTTGCGGTCAACGACGGGTTACAACCTTTAATCAATCAGATGCAGGCGACAGAGCAGGCGCATGCCCAGGTACAGGAAACATTTTTACGTGTAAGCCAGGGAATGACTGAGACACTGGCAAAGGCGATTAACCTGCAAATGCAATTACTAGGTGAAAGCGCTGGAACTGATGTAGATGCATTAGTGCAACCGAAGCCTGATGTTGAACAGAAAAAAATTGAATGCGTTTTTGATAAGAACGACTGCCTGGAGTTTGCGATTGGTTCTATCGGTCGCATGCTCGGCCCACAGTTTGCCGATATCGATAAGCATTCAACACGGGTACGATTGCCGGATGACCCACTCATGCTGGTGCATCGTATCCTGGAACTGGAAGGCGAGGCCGACTCATTACCGCGCGATGCCGATAGTCATGGCCGAGTTGTGACCGAACATGATGTGGTTGCAAATGCCTGGTACCTCGACCAGGGCCGTATCCCGACCTGTATTGCTGTTGAGTCCGGTCAGGCCGATCTGTTCCTGTCCGGTTATCTCGGCATCGATCACATTACCAAAGGGGATGCCGTCTATCGATTGCTTGATGCGCGCATCACGTTTCATGGGCCATTGCCGCAAGCCGGCGAGACGATACGTTACGATATTCACATCGATCATTTCTTCCGCCAGGGCGATACCTGGCTGTTCCGATTCAATTTCGAAGGCACGGTCAATGGGAAACCTCTGCTGACGATGACGCACGGCTGTGCCGGTTTCTTTACCGAACAGGAACTCGATGCCGGCCAGGGCATCGTGTTGACCAACATGGAAAAACAAAAGGCAGAAGGCAAACTGACTGGCGGCTTTAAGCCACTGCTTGATATGCAGTCTGAAAGTTATAGCGATGCACAACTAGACGCATTACGTTCCGGTGACCTTGCGAACTGTTTTGGCGATGCCTTTGCCGGGCTTGATCTGAAACAGCCGGCCGGTCTGCCGAGTGGGCGTATGACTTTGGTGCATCGCATCCTGCAACTGGATCCTGAAGGTGGCCGTTATGGCCTTGGTCAAATTACGGGCGAGGCCGATATCCATCCTGAGGACTGGTTCCTGACTTGCCACTTTGTGGATGACCGGGTTATGCCAGGCACGCTGATGTATGAATGCTGTCTGCATACGCTACGCGTTTACCTGTTACGCATGGGCTGGGTTGGCGAAGCCGAGCAGTTTGTTTATGAACCGATTATTGGTGAGGTGAGCCAGCTGAAGTGTCGCGGCCAGGTGACTGAGAAGACCAAAGCTGTTCAGTACGAGATCACACTTAAAGAGATCGGTTATCGTGATGATGGCACACCTTACGTGTTGGCAGATGCATTGATGTATGCCGATCATCGCCCGGTTGTGCAGATGAAAAACATGTCGGTGCAATTGACGGGATTGCACAAACAACAGCTTGAGTCTCTGTGGCAAGACCATGAAACAACAAATGACAAACAGGTATTGTTTGATAATGAATCAATACTCGCGTTTGCGATTGGCAAGCCGTCTGAGGCCTTTGGCGATCGCTACCGCGTGTTTGATAGTGAACGTAAGATTGCGCGACTGCCCGGTCCGCCCTACAAGTTTCTTGATCGCATTACCTCGATCAGGAACTGCCGGCAGTGGGAATTAACCGCCGGTGGTGACATCGTGGCCGAATACGACGTGCCGGCCAATGAATGGTATTTCAGCGAAGACCAGCAGCCGTACATGCCGTTTGCCGTGCTGCTTGAAGTCGCATTACAACCCTGTGGCTGGCTGGCCGCTTACCTGGGTTCAGCATTGACCAGCGATAAAGATCTGTCGTTCAGGAACCTAGGTGGTAAAGCGGTTCAGTATCAGCGTGTTGAGCCAACTATCGGCACACTGACAACCCGGGTGAAAATCACTAACGTTTCCCAGTCTGGCGGCATGATTATCCAGAACTTCGACTACGAGATGACTGCGGACTCGGGACTGGTTTACAAGGGCGATACTTACTTCGGTTTCTTTTCCAAACAGGCGCTGGCAGACCAGGTCGGAATCCGTGAGGCAGAGCCGTATCAGCCATCAGATAAAGAGCGGGAAACAGGTCAGTGCTTCAGCTACCCAAAAGATGCACCGCTGCCGGGCGACATGATGCGCATGGTCGATGACATTACCCTGTATGTGCCGGAAGGGGGACCACACGCTAAGGGTTACATCGAAGGCACGGCAAACGTGAACGCCGACGCCTGGTTCTTCAAGGCGCATTTTTATCAGGACCCGGTCTGGCCAGGTTCACTGGGACTGGAATCATTTATGCAGCTATTAAAAGTCTTTGCCCGCGAACGCTGGGGTGATGAATTTCAGGCAGGCCAGACTGTTTTTGAGAGCATGGCGTTGAACCAGCCGCATGAATGGATCTACCGTGGTCAGATATTGCCGACAGACGACAAAGTCACTATCCAGGCCGTCATCACTGACGTGGACGACGCGTCGCATACGCTGGTCGCGGATGGATTTTTGAGCGTAGACGGTCGAATTATCTATCAGATGAAGGATTTTGCGCTTAGAATAACAGGCATATGAAGTATAACCGCGTACAGATGGAGTCCATCGGCTATGAACTGCCGCCGGTGGTCGTGACCTCGGAAGACCTCGAACAACGGCTGATGCCGATGTATGACACCCTGCATATCGCACCGGGCCAGCTCGAAGCCCTGACCGGTATCAGTGAGCGTCGCTGGTGGGAAGAGGGCCACAGCCTGTCCGACGGTGCGGCCAATGCCGCGCGCAAGGCGCTGGAACAGTGCAACGTCGAGGCAAAAGATATTGAGACCCTTATATATAGCGGGGTCTGTCGTGAAAACTTCGAACCGGCCACGGCCTGTGCCGTTGCTGCCCAGCTCGGCATCAGTGACGATGCCAACATCTACGATATCTCGAATGCCTGTCTTGGCGTGATGAATGGCATCATCGATATCGCCAACCGTATTGAATTAAAGCAGATCCGTGCCGGCATGGTCGTGTCCTGCGAAACATCGCGTGAGATCGTTGAGATCATGATCGAGCGGATGTTGAAAGACCGAACCATGGAAATGTTCAGCAGTTCGCTGGCGACGCTCACCGGTGGTTCCGGTGCGGCCGCCGTGCTGTTAACCGACGGTTCGTTTGGCAATCCGCATCCACATCGATTGATTGGTGGTGCCAACCAGGCCGCCCCCGAATTTCATCGCCTGTGTCGCTGGGGTATTACGATGACACCGCAGGCGATCGGTGAACTGATGTTTTCACCGGACAAACTACTGGCCGCCATCGACCAGGTCATGGAGCCGGAAGTGATTCCATCTGTGATGCGCGACGTCATGTCTAATGACAAGTTGCCCCCTGCTTTGGCCAGTATTATGCCGAAGGAAACTTTACCAAACGCAGTATCCGAGATCATGTCGACCGATTCTGTAGCTGTACTGAAGCACGGTGCCAAACTGGGTGTAAAAACCTGGGGTTCGTTCCTGACCAAGATGGGCTGGGCCCGCGACCAGGTCGACAAGGTTATCTGCCACCAGGTAGGCGAAGGACATCGCGATACGATACTAAAAGAACTGGGCATCGCGCCGGAGAAGGATTTCAGTACCTATAAGTATCTCGGCAACATCGGCACCGTATCGGTACCTTTGACCGCGGCGATTGCTGAACAGCGCCAGTTTCTGAAACCTGGCGACCGCGTCAGTTTTCTCGGTATAGGCAGTGGCCTGAACTGCCTGATGCTTGGCTGGGAGTGGTAGGCAAAGCCTTAAATCATTCCCGGTTAATTTAGAGGTCTTAAGACCTCTAAACCTTCATATCGACATGAAAATCCTTATAGATATATTTCGTTCTCGCTAAATAGGTATGGCCTAGCCTATCTAACAAAATAGAATTAAAACAACTCAACGGTTATTACGAGCTACATATTCTTCCAGCAGGTAGCGAATTAGCCTCTTATATTTGGTGTTATGTTTTTTCGCTTCGCGTTTAAAAAACGCAATGGTTGAGTTACTTAAAGTAATAGTGACCTTGGTCGTATCTTTTTTAAAGACGAGCTTTTCCGGCGGTGGTAAGAAATCCTCAATCTTAATTAGTTCACCAATGGGTTCATCACCTGGCGGATCATCGCTATATTCAATTTTCTTATTCATAAATCTTTATTCCTAATGTAACAAATTTTTCTGCATTCCTGAGTTTGGAAGGCACCGGAATCTCTAATCCATCATCGACTCGACCGGCAATGGCTTCCTCCAGACAATCGACGGCTTCTTTAAAACATGCATCCAGTGTTTCGGCTTGAGTGATAGCTTCAGGGATATCTCTAAAAGTAATGATATATCCACCTTCATCATTATCGTGTTTAAAGTGGGCGGGATATTTAAACTGCAGCATGATTTAATCCTTCTGATTATCACTATTCCTTTTATGTAGTTAAATTATAGTGAAAAAATTTCTTATGTGAAGTTTCCGTATTTAAATTATTTGACGAGTAATACAAAATCTTGAGATCCCATTTTGGGATCTCAAATCATTGTAATGTCTCTATGGCAGGCTGCCTGAGCTTATACATTCTTTCGGATAAAATTTTTTGTAAAAATATTCATATAGAAGTAAAAAGAATGGCTAAATAATCTTCCAGTCATTGTATCCTTCACCTATATGAAGGATGACGAGTCATCAAAATCTCCGTTACGCAAGATCATCCATATTGATATGGATGCGTTTTATGCTTCGGTGGAACAGCGGGATTTTCCAGAATATCAGGGCAAGCCGGTCATCGTTGGCGGTTCTCCGGAAAGGCGTGGTGTAGTCGCGGCCTGCAGTTACGAAGCGCGTAAGTTTGGTATCCACTCGGCAATGCCTTCAGCACAAGCCGTTAAATTATGTCCCAACGCCACCTTTCTGAAACCGCGTTTTGATGTTTACCGGGAAGTCTCGGCGCAAATACAGGCGATATTTCGGAGCTTTACCGACCTGGTTGAGCCGTTGTCGCTGGATGAGGCGTATCTGGATGTCACGTGTAACGATGACTATTCCGGTTCCGCTACGTTGATAGCAAAAGAAATTAAGACACTGATCAAGCAGCAGACCAAGCTTACCGCCTCGGCGGGTGTGTCTTACAACAAATTTCTGGCCAAGATTGCGTCAGATATTGATAAGCCCGATGGCCTGTATGTCATCAAACCTGAGCAGGGTGCAGAGTTTATAAAGACCTTAGCGGTGCGCAAGTTTCACGGCATTGGTAAGGCCACTGAAAAACGCATGCACGATATAGGTATATTCACAGGCGAGGACCTGCGAAAGAAAACGCTGGATGAACTCGTGAATCGCTTTGGCAAGGCCGGTCGTTTTTACTACAACATCGCGCGAGGTATCGATAACCGTCCGGTCAATAGCGAACGCATACGCAAGTCGGTCGGCAAAGAGACAACCTTTAGCGAAGATAAAAATAATATTGATGAACTGCTGGTTATCCTCGAAGGCTTGAGCAATCAGGTAGCAAAGCTGCTCTTCAATAAACAATTGATGGCGCAAACCGTGACGTTAAAAGTGAAATACGCCGACTTTGAATTAAATACCAGAAGCTACACGCTGGAGAAACCCACGCAGTCGGCAAAAAATATATTCGAAACGATTAAAGGGCTGTTAGCAAAAACGGAGGTGGGAACAAGGAAAGTGAGACTGCTGGGTGTGACAACTTCTAAACTTCAGCAAAAAAAGCTTCGAAGCAATGAACATAATGAACAAATTGAATTAATTTAAATGGCACTACTTGAGGTCACGCATTGTGACCTCAAGTAAATCTTAAACCTTATTAAATCAATGGGGCAGAGTCGATTGATTTTTCATTGCATAATATGTCATATATGACATAATCTAATTATGGTTGTCAAGGATGAAAAACCATTAGTCTGGCTGGCAGGTGAAGTAAAGACACCGCCATTTTCCAGTAATGCCAGGATTGAAACCGGCTATTTATTGCGGCTTCTACAGCGCGGCGAAAAATTGGTATTGCCGCATTCTCGACCGATGCCTTCGATTGGAAAACGTTGCCATGAATTGCGTATCACAGACAACAATGAAATCTGGCGCATTGTTTACAGGATCGACACAGACTCAATTGTCATATTAACTGTGTTTAAAAAGAAAACAAATCAAACTCCGAATCGGGTAATCGAATACTGCAAATCAAAGATCAAAGATTACGATGAAAAAAGCTAAACAGAAAAGACTTGAAAGCAAGGGCTGGAAAGTTAGTTCAACCAAAGAGTTTCTCAATCTCTCTGAAGAAGAAGAGGTTTATATTGAATTAAAGCTCGCACTTAGCCAGAGTCTCAAGTCCAGACGCCAAAAAAACAAGCTCAGTCAAACCGAGTTGGCGAAACTGATTAAATCAAGTCAATCCAGAATTGCAAAGATGGAAGCGGGCGATCCCACTGTATCCGTTGACCTACTCGTCAAGTCACTACTGGCTTTAGGCGCATCGAAAAAGGAATTGGCGAAAGCGATTTCTGCATCATGATTATAGAATCAAAAGGAATTTAATCGCCTGGTCTTTTTTTAATCCGGCTAACCCGCTTGAAATGGTCGATGTACTCATCACCGAGGTCGCGAAGCAATTAAAATCAGTCAAAAAGCAGGTCAATAAGCTGCGCATAAACATTATCGACATGAAAGATCTGATTAAGTTGAAGAAGAAATCAGCACGCCAGCAGGACCTGGAAGATATTAAGGCACTGGAGAAACTGACATGAAGGCCATTCAGCATTTTGATGATGACTATCTTGAACAATGCAAAAAATTTTCAACGCAGGCAATTGCAGAATATCTGGAGAATTTTCGCTTGTTACAGCAGCAGGGCAATGACAAATCACGCCTGATAAGTATCAAAGTACCTGAGTCGTTGCTTGCCGGCTTTAAAGCCAAGTCGGCACTACATAACGTAAAGTATCAGACCCAGATCAAGAAGTTGATGGCCGACTGGTTACGGGAATAGTGGAAAAGAAAACATCCCTGTTTCCTTTAATACTGAAATAATTACTTAAACTGTTCCTGGATTGAAGCCAGACCGGCATCGAAGATACCTTCGATCACTCCCCTGGCTTCTTCGTCGCTGGCATCCTTGGCCTTGAAGCGGGCAGTCCAGGTGATCTTAGTGCCTTCACCGTCTGCTTCAGCCATAAATGTGGCCTTATAGGTTTTCACGGGCAGTGGGCTCTTCTTAATGAAATAGGAATAGCTGTTGGCTTCAGTGCCGGCGTGTTTTTCGGAAATCTTGCCGCCGTCGCCCAGCGTCAGGGTGCGGTACATTGTGCCATGATCGTCATAGGCCTCGCATTGATCGATAGCCGGATGCCAGTCCTGGATCGCGCAGAAATCACCGACTGAGGCCCAGACCTTATCCAGTCCGGCATTGACGGTGGCCGTTTTGTTCACCTCGATGAAATCGGCAGCCTGTACTGCATGGCTGGCACAAAAGAGTATTAGCGCTGTGATAGCAGTTCTCATTGGGTTCTCCTTGTTTAACTATTTTTTCGCGGCGCATGATAGCTGAACTGCAGCCGAGCGCCTATCGGAAAAATTCACGAATATGGACAGCACCGAGATACACAAACCGGCTACAAAATCGACACTGCCCCAGTAAATTTAGTAAACTGTCATCTTTAGTTATCGCACGCCTTCTACCAGTTCAAAAACCTGATGCTGCCCGCTGATTATCCTGTTGATTGCTCCAACTATGCATCTGTGCATGGCAGACGAATGCACTACCTCGAGGGCGGCAAGGGCAATGCAGAAACGGTCCTGATGATTCACGGCAACCCAAGCTGGTCGCTGTATTTCCGTAAACTCTTCAATGCGCTAATCGATCAATACCACTGTATCGTGCCCGACCATATCGGCATGGGCTTGTCGGACAAACCGGACGATGACTATTCATTTACCTTGCAACAGCGGGTCAATGATTTGGATGCATTACTCTCCAGTCTGGATGCGAATGAAAAGCTGACGCTGGTGGTGCACGACTGGGGCGGCATGATTGGCCTCGCTTACGCCACGCGCTATCCGGACCGCATCAAACGCCTGGTGATATCCAATACGTCCGGTTTTCATATTCCTGCTGGCAAGGCGATACCGTGGCAGTTGAAACTCAGCCGCATACCGTTACTCGGTAAGCTGGCTATACAAGGCATGAATGCGTTTTGCCGTGGTGCGGTCAAGCAGTGTGTTACCCGGCAGGCGATGCCGAACGATGTCGCTGCCGCTTACCTTGAACCCTATGACAGCTGGCCACATCGTCTTTCCGTGTTGCGCTTTGTTGAGGATATCCCTTTGGATAAACACCATGTCTCCTACGCCGTCGTCGACGAGGTCGATCGCAAGCTGGAACAGTTTGCAGGAATCCCGATCCTGATCTGCTGGGGACTAAACGACTTTGTTTTTGATAATGACTTTCTGCATGAATGGAAACACCGCATGCCGCAAGCGGAATACCATGAGTTCGATGCGGGCCATTACCTGCTGGAAGACGCGGCTGAGGATGTCATCCCGGTAATCAAACATTTTCTGCAGGCCCATACGCTATAAGTAATGAGTGAGATCACGGCCAACATCGCCTCGCACCTGCCAGTCATCGCTGCGCAGCAGCCGGATACCTATGCCGTCATAGTCCAACCAAAAAAGAAACAGGCAGCACCTTCCTTTAAAGAGACCTATACCTACCGCGAGCTCGATGAGCAGAGCAACATCATTGCCAATGGACTACTGGCCGCAGGTATAGGCAAGGGCACGCGCGTTGTATTGATGGTGACGCCGGGACTGGATTTCTTCGCGATTGTTTTTGCACTCTACAAGATCGAGGCGATCCTGGTTGCCATCGATCCGGGCATGGGCATTAAAAACCTCGGCAAATGCCTGGCGGATTCTGAACCGGAAGTGTTTATCGGCAATACCAAGGCGCATACGGCACGACTGTTATTTGGCTGGGGCAAACCGACGCTGAAGGAACACATCCTGGTCGGAGAAAATGTGCTGCTCAAGCCACTGGTGCCACACCTGTCAAAAATTAAACAGCTGAACCCGGATCCTGAATTCAAACTTGGCGATACCGACGCCAACGACACCGCGGCCATCCTGTTTACCAGCGGCAGCACCGGCATACCGAAGGGCGTGGTCTACTCGCATGCCAATTTCAATGCCCAGGTCGAGATGTTAAAGAAACTCTATAATATTCAACCCGGCGATATCGACCTTGCAACTTTCCCGCTGTTTGCCTTGTTTGCCCCCGCACTGGGGATGACTTCGATCATTCCGCACATGGATTTCACCCGGCCCGGAAACGTTGACCCGGAAAAAATCGTCGATGCAGTGAATCATTACCGCTGCACAAATATGTTTGGTTCACCGGCTCTACTCAACCGTGTTGGCCGTCACTATGAAAATCAAAACGTGAAACTGCCATCGCTTAAGCGTGTACTCTCGGCTGGTGCTCCGGTGTCGACCAGCATTCTAAAACGCTATAAGAATTTGTTAAATGAAGACGTGCAAATCTTTACCCCTTATGGTGCCACCGAATCGTTGCCGGTCAGTTCAATTGGCAGTAATGAGGTGATTGGCGAAACCGCCAGTGCCACCGAGCAGGGCAAGGGTGTGTGTATTGGCCGCCCGGTTGAGGGTATCGATATCAAGGTCATTGAGATTACCGATGAACCGCTCGCCGACCATGAGGCCGTGAATGAACTGCCGGTCGGTAAAATAGGGGAGATCTGTGTAAAAGGTCCGCAGGTAACACGCTATTATTATAATCGTGAAGACCAAACCGAGCTGGCAAAGATTATTAGTGAAGACGGCTTTTATCATCGCATGGGTGACACCGGCTATTTCGATGAACAGGGCCGGCTGTGGTTCTGCGGCCGTAAAAGCCAACGCGTGGAACTGGAGGATGAGACTCTATTCACTGACTGTTGTGAAGCAATCTTCAATACCCATCCCGCCGTGTTTCGCAGTGCGCTGGTGGGTGTAAAAATGAATAACAAGACCTTACCTGTTATCTGTATCGAGCTGGAGCAGGACCATTTGCACAAAGATATAAAAATTATTAAACAGGAACTGCTGGCACTGGCACAGCAAAATGAACTCACTAAAAGTATCAAGCATGTGATGTTTCACCGGCGCTTCCCGGTCGACGTGCGGCACAATGCCAAGATTGGTCGTGAAAAACTGGCTAAGTGGGCCACGGAACAACTGCAATGAAGGCACTGGTCACCGGTGGTGGTGGTTTTCTTGGCAGTGCGATCGTCAGGCAGCTGCTGGAACGTGGTGATGAAGTCATTACCCTCCAGCGCGGTGATTACCCGAAACTCAGGGAATGGGGCGTACATACTATTCGTGGTGACCTGGTAGATAAACAGGTCATCATGGATGCGGCCAAAGACTGCGACATCATATTTCATGTCGCCGCCAAGGCCGGTGTCTGGGGTGACTACGATGAATACTACCGGGCCAATGTGCTGGCCACTTATAACGTCATCGAGGCCTGTCGGCAACATGACATAAATTACCTGGTGTATACGAGTACGCCGAGCGTGGTGTTTGATGGTGAAAATGAAGTCGATATCAATGAGTCCACGCCGTATACAAGAAAGTTCTTTAATGCCTACCAGCGAACCAAGGCCGAGGCCGAACAGCAGGTACTGGCTGCCAATAGTGAGACATTAAAAACGGTCGCACTGCGGCCGCACCTGATCTGGGGACCGGGTGATCCACACCTCGTACCCAGACTGATATCACGCGCCCGCGCGGGAAAACTGAAACTGGTTGGCGATGGACTGAACAAGGTGGACTCCTGCTATGTGGATAATGCCGCACTGGCACATCGACTGGCCGCCGAGGAGTTGATGCAAGATGGCAAGTGTGCCGGCAAGGCCTATTTCATTAGCAATGGCGAACCATTAACGATGTTTGAACTGATCAATCGCATCCTCGCCTGTGCCAAACTGCGACCTGTTGAACAAACCATCCCGACTGGCCTGGCCTATGCAGTAGGCATGATCCTGGAAGGAATCTATAAACTGTTGCGCATGAAGGATGAACCTTTAATGACGCGCTTCGTGGCAAGACAGCTTTCAACCTCACACTGGTTTGACCTCACAGCAGCGAAAAACGATTTCGGTTATCATCCCACTATCAGCATTGATGAAGGCATGCAGCGACTAACCGACTACCTGGAAAAACAACAAACACTATGAGCGCATTACTAAAATACCTGCCCGGCAAGATAAAGCTTTCTGAAGACAGGATCCTGGTATACCTGATTGATCTCGGACTATTCGATTACGAAGCTTTGCTGCCGGTGCTATCCGAAGATGAAAAAGAGCGGGCCGAGCAGTTCAAGTTCAAGGAGAAACGTGAACAGTTTGGTATTACGCGCGCCATCCTGCGTGAGGTCATTGCCGCCAGCCTGGTCGAGACAAAAGCCGAGAACATTATTTTCAACTACGGCGAGCACGGTAAACCCGGCGTCACGCATACCCACATGGGCAAACAAATCGAATTTAACGTGGCCCACTCCGGGCACTATGCCTTTATTGGAATCACCGTTGTGAATCAAATCGGCGTCGATATCGAGGAAATGAAACCGTCGACCGAATGCAAGTCGCTGGCAAGACGCTGTTTCAGTGACAAGGAAGCCGCGCAGTTCAAGGAATTATCCGGCGAGGCGCAGCGCGAAATGTTCTTCCGCTGCTGGACCAGAAAAGAAGCCTTTATCAAGGCGGACGGTCGAGGCATATCCATCGGACTCAATAAATTCGGCGTGTCACTCGATGAAAGGATCAACGCTACACCCATCGAGATTGACAAGGGCGCTGATGTAAAAGGCAAATGGTTTAGCTACCAGCCAGTGGCGATTCCGCACTACCATACCGCGATTGCGGCCAACAGCGATAAACTGCGCATCACGGCGCACGTGATATCGAATTAAATAAAAAAAGACGCAATTTTTTAAATGTTTAACAGAAAATATTCTGTAAAAATTCTATAATAATTAGCAATTCACGGAACAAGGAGGTTACCGTGCCGCCTAAAATCAGGGAATTAATCGCCGAACTGGAACGTGCAGGGTTTACTGACAGAGGAGGCAAAGGCAGTCATCATAATTTTGTACACCCAAAGCTTAGTAAACCATTAACGCTCTCGGGCAAAAAAGGTGACGATGCCAAGCAATATCAAATCCGGATAGTGAGGCTTGCGATAGAGGATGCGAAAAAATGAAAGATAGTACGAAATACGTAAAGATTGTTGAATGGTCAGATGAAGATAAGTGTTTTGTCGGTAGTGCCCCCGGCCTGATCTACGGTGGTTGTCATGGCACTAATGAACAAGCAGTGTTTAATGAACTATGCCAGGTTGTTGATGAGGCTATAGCCCTCTATAAAAAGGAGGGTAAACCGCTACCTCCAGCCACCTGCGGTCTGGATGTCGTTAATCGGGCATCTTCTGTAGCTTAAATTTCCCAAAAAAATCGTCAGATCTCCAATTTCTCTCTCAAGATAGCCGCATAAACGGCCGCTAATATGTGCAAGAGCAATATGCCAGCGCAGATATGGCGGTATTTATTATGGAAAACAGGATAGTTAGCATTGACGAGAGTCGGGAAGAACCGGAACTGGTCGGAAAACCCAGTGTAAGCCGCAAACGGCAGGTGACGATGCGCCTGAACGTCGATGTGGTCGACCATTTCAAGGGCCTGGCCAAGGAAACGGGCATTCCCTACCAGAGCCTGATCAACCTCTATCTAAAGGATTGCGTCAAACACAACCGCAGACTGGATCTGAACTGGCTGGATAATTAAGGTTTTTCTATTCAAAAATACAATACTCCTTAAACCATATATCGGTTGTATCCACATAAGTTATCACTCTAATTAGAGATATAGCGTTTCGTATATTAAACTGATTGCTATGACTAGTTGGTACAGCCTGCCTGTGTATTACGATGTGTCTTTCTCGCATGATATGCGTGAAGAACTTGCCTTCCTTAAAAAGATATTTCAACTTTATAGTGATAATCGTAATCCTAAATTACTTGAGCCGGCCTGCGGTACGGGACGTCTGCTTGTGCCGCTGCTGCGTGACGGTTATCGCTGCACTGGTTTTGATAACAATCCACAGGCGCTGGCCTACTTAAAAAAAAACTGAAGCGTAACGATCTTCTCGCCAATCTTTTCCAGGCCGATATGGCTGATTTTGCTACTGCTGATTCGCAGTTTGATGGTGCGTTCTGCACTGTTGATACCTTCCGGCATCTAATCACCGAACAACAGGCTGAACAGCATCTGCTGAATATCGCGAGTGCATTAAAGCCCAATGGCATTTATATCATGGGCATGCATTTTCTGAGTAATAACAAATCGGTTAACAAGGTCACACGCTGGACGCAACGACGAGGGCGTCTGACGGTTAAAACAACGATGTCGCTGGTTGAGTTGAACAGAAAAAAAAGAATAGAAACATTGAAGGTCGTATTGCAACCGATCACTACCGAGAAAAAGCCCAAACATACTTCTGTTTATCCGCTACGCACCTACACCTTGCAACAGTTTAAAAAGTTACTTCACCGAACAGCCGTGTTTCAGATGGTTAAGGCATACGATGAATACTACGATTTTGAAAGGCCGATCAGCCTTGATGCGAATAGTGAATACGCGGTTATGGTCTTGCAGAAACGCTAATCAACATGCCGCAGGTGCGGATTAAATAGTCGTATTAACCATTTCTCCAGTTCCACCAGAACCAACACACTGGCTGCGACAGCAGTGAGTGTTATCCATGTATCCAGATTTAATGGCTCCGTTCTGAACAGGGTTTGCATGAAAGGAACATAGGTGAATGCAAGCTGGAACAGAATTACCAGGGCTATCGCAATAATCACGTAGCGGTTACCGAACAAGCCCTTGAATGAGATCACCGACGCATACAGGTAACGTATGTTCCAGAGATAAAACACCTCGAACATCACGATGGTGTTAACAGTTACGGTGCGGGCCATCTCCATGCTATAGCCGAGATCCAGCATAAATAAAAACATACCGAAGGAACCGATCAGCATGATCGTAAACACGTAGATGATACGCCATACCAGGAAGCTACTGAGCAAAGGTGTTGACGGCGCCCGCGGAGGGCGTTTCATCACATCCTTTTCAGCTGGTTCAAACGATAACGACAGGGCCAGCGTTACCGTGGTTACCATGTTGATCCATAAGATCTGTACCGGTGTGATAGGCAGTGCATAACCTAGCAATACGGCCGCAATAATCATCACCGCTTCGCCGACGCTGGTAGGTAGGATATAGAGTATCGATTTACGGATATTGTCGTACACTGTACGGCCTTCCTCGACCGCATTGATGATCGAGGCAAAGTTATCATCGGTCAGTACCATCTCGGCCGCTTCTTTTGCCGCCTCGGTACCTTTCTTACCCATGGCTATACCGATATCGGCGCGTTTGAGAGCAGGTGCATCATTAACGCCATCGCCAGTCATGGCAATAACATGGTCTTGCGCCTGCATTGCTTTTACAAGACGCAGCTTATGTTCCGGGTTGGCGCGGGCAAAGACATTGGTTTTGAGAACCGACTTGTTGAATTCTTCTTCACTCATGCCGTCGATATCCGCACCGGTGATTACCTGTTGATGGTTGATGCCAAGCTGCATGCTGATCGCCTGTGCGGTTGATGCATGGTCGCCGGTAATCATCTTCACCTGGATACCGGCTTCCTTGCAGTGATTGATAGCGGTAATGGCTTCTTTACGTGGCGGGTCATTGATGCCAAGGATGCCGATTAGCGTCAGATCAGCATCAACGGTATCGAATTCAAGTTCAGTAAGCCGTTGTTCCAGTTTGCACATCGCGATCGCAAGCGGACGTTCGCCTTTCTCTGCAAGCTCAATAATCTGTTTTTGCCAGAAGTCCTTGTCGATATCCTGTTTCTCATTGCCATCATATTGCCAGGCGCACATATCGAGAATCTTTTCCGGTGCACCTTTAAGGTAAATAAAAGCATTGTTGTTGTGGTCATGATGCAAAGTCGCCATAAAGCGATGTTCTGATTCAAACGGGATCACATCATCACGCGGTATTTGTTTGCGTATTAAAGCCGGATCCAATCCGGCCTTGCTGGCCAGCACGACCAGGGCGGCCTCAGTGGGGTCGCCAACGATCTCCCAATTGCCATCCCTGTGATCCAGGTGTGCGTCGTTGCAGAGTACACCGGCATGTAGCAATTCATTGAGTAATTTATTATCAACCGGATCGATGACCAACTCATCAACATAGAAAGCGCCATGTGGCGTGTAGCCTACGCCATCAACACTTGCTGCATGTTCGCTGGTAATGATATTGCGTACCGTCATTTCATTCTTGGTCAATGTGCCGGTCTTGTCTGAACAGATCACGGTTACCGAACCCAGTGTTTCAACCGCGGGCAAGCGGCGAATAATTGCGTTGCGACTGGCCATACGCTGTACACCAATAGCGAGTGTGATGGTCATGATGGCCGGTAGTCCTTCTGGTATGGCCGCTACCGCCAGGCCAACAGCAGCAAGGAACATCTCGGTGAGGCTGTAATCTCGGACGTAAGAACCAAACAGCATTGTTGCCGCGGCAATCACCAGAATAACCACCGTCAGCCAGCGGGCAAATACGGCCATCTGCCGAACCAGTGGCGTGGTCAGGTGTTCTACGGTGCTCAGCAGTTGGCTGATCTTGCCGATCTCGGTTTTATCACCGGTACTGGTGATGATGCCGGTACCGGTACCGTAGGTGACCAGCGTGCCGGAGTAGGCCATACAGGTACGGTCCGCGAGTATCGTTGATTCATCCAGTGCCCGGATGTCTTTTTCAACCGGTTGCGATTCCCCGGTCAGGATCGATTCATCGATCTGCAGGTTACGCTTTTTGATGATGCGCAAATCGGCTGGTACGCGGTCACCGGACTGCAATGTCACCACATCACCGGGTACCAGTTGTTGTGCCGGTATGGTTATTATCTTGCCAGAGCGCCAGACGCTGGCCATCGGTGATAACAGTGAACGGATGGCTTCCAGTGCGCGTTCCGCCTTGCCTTCCTGGATAAAGCCGATAATGGCGTTGATGATAACCACGCCGGTGATGACGGCGCTGTCCAGCCAGTGTTGTAACAATGCGGTAACAACGACCGAACCCAGCAACACATAGATCAGCACGTTGTTAAACTGCTCAAGGAAACGCATCAAGGCGCTGCGGCGTTTCGGTGGCGTGAGCGCATTGGGGCCGTATTGCACCAGCCGTTTTTCGACTTCTTCCTCAGACAGTCCCTGGTAAGAACAGGACAGCGCTTCGCATACCTGCTCCGGATTGGTGCTGTGCCAGTGAAGATTGTTGGTTGTTATATTGTCTGTCACCGAAAAAAGGCCACGGCTGAAAAGCAAACAGTATATATTAGCCGTTTGACATATCGATGACTCAGATCAATAAAAACAGCATATGTTTTACCCGTTAAATTCTATGAAAACAGGGCAGCACTGAATGTCAGTGATGAGAGAAAGCTACTGATGGGCCGCTCTTTTATCTATATCTGCCCACTGTGGCTGCGCCTGTCGCTGGTAATCCTGATTGGCGTGGCGATTGGTATTTTTATCGCCGGGGAATCGACCCGTAAACTCGATTCCCGCTATCTCGATGACAATATCCGCGAGCAGTACCAGGATAAAACCAATATCTTTGCCCGGTCACTCACGGAAGCGGTCATCAGCAATGATGATGGCGCAACAAAGCGTGTGATCGATAACTTCGTAAATGACTGGAAAAACCTGACCTATGTGCACGTGCAGGACGACCGCGGCATGCTCATGGCCGAATGGCGCAAGGGTGGTGAGTTGTTTGGTCCGGGTATCCTGAAATTCGAGGCACCGGTGTCGACCGGAGGCGGTATTGATTTCGGTATTCTTAGCGTTTATGTCGATATGAATGGTTTTTACAATGATATGGGGAATCACATCGCCGAGATGCGTGGTCGCAGCGGTTTGATCCTGTTAACCACGGCGTTGTTTATTACCGCGCTGGTAAATTTAATGGTGTTTGAAAAACAGAAAGAGGAAAAACAGAGAGACGAATAACTGATGCTCAGGCCTGTGCCTGGTCAGCGTTTTTTTTCAACAGGTACTTCACCTCGATCTGATGCCAGTAAATCAGGGCAGGGACATCAAATATAAATTCACGTATACGTATCGCGAGTGATACCGCCAGCGCAAACTCGGGCGACAAACCAATCAGTGCCCCGATCATGATAAAGCCACCTTCCTGTATGCCGTAACCGTTTGGAATCACAAACGCGATATCGGCAATGATCTGGGTCAGGCTCTTCAACATCATCGCCTCAAGAATGCTGATCGGATGACCCAGCAGGTAGCAGGCCAGCCAGACCTCGCCGGTTTGCAGAATCAATGCCACTGTTCTCCATGCAATCGAACTCATAAAGCGTGGCTTGTTGCTATAGATCTCTTTGACTACATCGTCAACTTCATGCGCGTTGGTAGTTATCTTTCCCCAGCCGTCGGATGAATTAAACTTGCCGACCATGCGAGCACCAAAACCGAACATTCCGGCTTTCTGCACGAAGACAAAACCGAGTATGCCCAGCGATAAAACGATCGTGCCGAGCAGGATATACAGCGCGAGCTGATTATCGACAGCAAAGAAGACTAACAGTGTTGTTCCAATGATGGCCCAGGGAATAATGGCCAGTGCCTGTACGGCTTTATCGACGAGGACGGAGGCGCTGGCATCGATACCACTGTGCCCCCACAGCATTAACAGTCTTGCTTTCGCAATCTCGCCACCAATGGTCGCGACGGGCAGCAGGATATTGATCGCGCGTCCAATCCACATGCTCAGAAACAAATCCTTGTAGGGCGGTGTGCGTTCGGGCGGGAACATGTAATGCCAGCCATAAACAAACACAACAAAGCTTGGGAACCAGATAAACGGCAGTGTTAGCAATAACCAGCCAGTATCTGCCAGCAGCGCGGTGATGTCACCGATACCTTGCCAGACGATGAGTAAGATAAGGACCAGTATGCCAACCAGCAAACCCGCGTATGAAATGACCCTTACCATGCGTGCCTAGCCTGTTTTTTCCAGCAGGGCTTTTTTGCGCCGGTTCACCATCTCCCGGCAGATGAAAACGGCAACGATAGGCGTGCAGATAGCGGCCAGGATAAGCAGAATATTGCCAAAGCCGAATGCCACGCCAATAGGCACGATGGCAATCGCATCGTCCGGGTCAAAACCCGCAAACGAGTTTAGTTCGGTGGCACTGACGTCGACCTCATTGGCAAGCTGGATAACCACATACATGATGATGCTGATACTGACGCCGGCGATGATACCCATGATGAGCCCCCAATAGCCAAGGTCGGTTTGCATCGCCGCGATACCAATACCGATAAACAGCGCCGAATTACAAACCCAGTCAGTAACAAGGTCGTAGAGTGCGCCAAAATGACTGGTTTTGCCGCTCAGGCGCGCCAGTTCGCCATCGGCGCGATCCAGCACCATTGATGCAAGAAAGCACAATGCGCCGATAATGTTCCATGCTGTCGCGCCCACTGCAAAGCATCCGGCTGCGGCCAGGCCAAACAGCAAGCGCCCGGTCGTCAGGTGGTTGGGAGTAATCGGTGTGTCCACCAGCGGCAGCACGAGTCGGCGGGAAAATTTATGTATCCAGGTATCGTAACTCATTGTAAGTCATCAATAGCTAAATCGAGATCGATCTCTAGTCAGTCCTGTGTAACGAAGACACAACTATACCTTTATTTAGCGTTCCATTCTTATACAGGGATAAATCTGCTCGTAGGCGAGCGGCAGGCTGGAATCAGCTGAATATTGCAGGTCATTTGGATTATTTTTAAAATATTCAATAGCCCATGCGATGTATTGCTCGATGGTGACTTTTTCCGGAGGACAAAAAATGCCTTTGATTAAACCCATCTGTTTTAGCGTATTTTGAGAATCTACTACGCCGGCCACATAACCTTCGCAGTAGGCATCCGATGTATCAGTTTTACCATAATCCTTGCAGCGTTCCATGAACTGGCTGCCTGAAAGAAACTCCGCATGGGAATTGAATGCAATGAGCATTAAAAATACATAGGCCAGGTTTTTCATTATTAGTTATTACCGATTAAGAAATGATTACGATGGAGAAAATGGTCGGGTACACTGCTCCTGCACATCCTCGGCTTTGACTCCTGTGTCGCTCTAACTTCTGCATCCATGCACGTCACAGGATATCGACTTACTTCTCCGGTTCAAATTTTGACATCAACTTATTTTCAATTAAAAAACCGCTACATGAGCGGCTTTTGTATTGATACTGGTCGGGGTGACAGGATTTGAACCTACGACCCCCACGTCCCGAACGTGGTGCTCTACCAGGCTGAGCTACACCCCGAAAAAAACGGATTATACCGGTTTGATTTCTATTTAATACTGCCGCTCTACAGAAAACCGGGCCAGGGCATAGAGTGCATCAAGATATTCTGAAGCAGGTAATCCATTCAGTGCCTGTGTTGCCAGCTCGGCTTCCTGATGGGCAATTTTGGCGGCGTATTCAATCGCGCCGGTCGATTCAATCGCGGCCTTGATTTGTTCAATGTTATCCAGTCCGCCGTTTTCGATGGCGTCCTTGATGATTTCTGATTGCTCGGCGTTGCCATTCCACATCGCATACAGTAAGGGCAGCGTGGGTTTGCCTTCGCCCAGGTCATCACCGATGTTCTTGCCGAGTTCGTTACTGGATGAGCTGTAATCAAGTACATCATCGATCAGCTGAAAGGCAGTGCCCAGATGTCTGCCATAGGCGGCCATGGCCTGCTGTTCCTGTTCACTGCGTTCGGCGATGACGGCACCGAGCTGGGCCGCGGCCTCGAAGAGTTTGGCTGTTTTGTTCCTGATAACCGATAAATAGTTTTCTTCAGTGGTGCCGGGGTCATGACGATTGATGAGTTGCTGGACTTCACCTTCGGCAATGGTATTCGTGGTATCTGACAGGATTTCCATGACACGCATGGAATTAATGCTCACCATCATCTGGAAAGCGCGTGAATAGACAAAATCGCCGACCAGTACGCTGGCTTCATTGCCCCAGCGCTGGTTGGCGGTGGCCTTGCCACGTCGCAGCAGCGAGGCATCGACCACGTCATCATGTAGTAGTGTAGCCGTGTGAATGAATTCAATGATGGCAGCCAGATCGTAGTGTTTGTCGCCCTGGTATCCCAGTGTGCGTGCTGAAAGCAGCATCAGGGCAGGACGCAGGCGTTTGCCGCCACTGTTGATAATATAATGGCTGAGCTGGGCAATGAGAGGGACTTCAGAATGCAGGCTTTGCTCGATCATCAGATTGACGCGGGACATATCGTCCGAAATCAGCTCGCGGATCTGATTTATGCCCATAATTTGAGCTTTTTCAGCTGTTGCGTCGTCTTGGTACACGATTGCTCAGTTTTTCTTAAGTTATTGTATTTAAATAAATAATTGTGCGCACTATCAATTCTGACAAAGAAATACCGGTTAAATTCAGGATTTTAGCATTCTTGCCTTGTCACCACCTGCTGAATTTCTTAGAATCTGCCCCCTTTGAGACACTGCACAGACGTGCAAGCTATGGAGAATTAGGATGTACGCGGTAATCAAGACAGGCGGCAAGCAGTATAAGGTAGAGAAAGGCGATAAGCTAAAGGTTGAGAAGCTTGCCTCTGAAGAAGGCGACAATGTCGAGATCTCTGAGGTCTTGATGATTGCTGACGGCGAAAATGTGACCGTTGGTAAGCCCTATGTTGATGGCGCCAAAGTGACTGCAAAGATAGAAAGTCACGGCCGCGGACCAAAAATTAATATCGTTAAATTTCGTCGTCGTAAGCACCATCGTAAACAGATGGGACATCGACAGGCCTATACCGAGTTGTCGATCACCGATATCGCAGCTGGCTAGTTTAAGATTGGAGTAGAACAATGGCACATAAGAAAGCAGGTGGTAGTACCCGTAACGGACGCGATTCTCAATCCAAACGTCTGGGCGTAAAAAAATACGGCGGTGAAGCCGTACAGTCTGGCAACATCATCATCCGTCAGCGCGGTACCAAATATCACGCCGGTGTGAATACCGGACTCGGACATGACCACACCATTTTTGCTACAGCAGAGGGCAAGGTTGAATTCAACCAGCGTGGTCCGAAGAACCGCACCTTTGTGGATGTGGTAGCGGGCTAACAGCCAGATTTAATATTTAAATAAAACCCCGCCACGGCGGGGTTTTTTTATTTACAAAGATGTAATTATGCCGCGGGCACACGACTGCAAGGATGCAGAAGTTAGAGCGACACAGGAGTCAAAGCCGAGGAAGCGCAGGAGCGGCGAATTTACATATAGTGCAAAGACCATGAATAATAAACACTATCAAAAAACCAAGCTTATCTTCGAGGTACAAGGGTGAGCCTTGCTGTGGGTATGAAAATAATTTTTACCCAGCAGTTTGTTTGCAGAGCGAGGCATGTGCATTTATCTGAAACGACGTGTATTGGCTTATACACGAGCAATGCTAAATAACGAAGCTATGAAAGAAAATGTGCAGGTAAAAAGTGAAGTTCGTTGATCAAGCAACTATTAGAGTCGAAGCCGGCAAAGGCGGCGACGGCTGCCTGAGTTTCCGTCGCGAAAAATTTATCGCCAAGGGCGGTCCCGATGGCGGCGACGGTGGTGATGGCGGCAGTGTTTATTTAAAGGTTGATGAAGGCCTGAACACGCTCGTCGATTTCCGTCATGATCGTCTGTATCGCGCGAAAAATGGTCAACCGGGGATGGGACGCGAGCGCATCGGCAAGGGTGCTGAGGATCTGTTTATCAAAGTTCCGTCGGGTACGCTGGTCTATGATGAAGACACCGATGAGCTGATTGGTGACCTCGTTGATAAAGATGCTGAGATGCTTGTAGCCCAGGGCGGGTTTCATGGTTTGGGTAATACGCGTTTTAAAAGCAGCGTTAATCGTTCGCCACGAAAAACCACCAAGGGTTCACCGGGTGAAGCCAGGAATCTGAGACTGGAATTACAGGTATTGGCCGATGTCGGTTTGCTTGGCCTGCCCAATGCGGGCAAATCGAGTTTCATTCGCGCCGTGTCAAAGGCAACGCCGAAGGTGGCGGACTATCCTTTTACGACGATGTATCCGAGCCTGGGTGTGGTGCCTATCGATGCCAATAGCAGTTTTGTCATTGCCGATATCCCCGGACTCATTGAGGGCGCGGCCGACGGGGCAGGATTGGGTATCGAATTTTTAAAACACCTGCGGCGAACAAATCTATTGCTGCATATAGTTGATGCGAGCCTGGACCCCGAACAGGTAATCAAGGATATCGGTGTTATCGAAGCCGAGTTAAAGCAATTTGATGAAGAGCTTTATGCTAAACCGCGATGGCTGGTATTAAACAAATGTGATGTGCTGCTGGATGAATTGATTGATGAGCTAATCGACGAAATTACTACAAAAATCAAACAGGACTATAGAATATTCAGGATATCGGCCATTACCCGCTCGGGTTGCCAGGAACTGGCTTATGCTATCCATCATTGGATAAGTGAACAGGAACAGGAAAGTGAGTAGCGACAGAAACAAGATAAAACAATCACGCCGTTGGGTGATCAAGCTTGGCAGTGCCTTGCTGACGGATAATGGCTGTGGATTGAAGCATGACATGCTTGATATCTGGATCGGTCAGATAGCCGAACTGGCAGGGCGTGGTATCGAATTTGTGATTGTTTCTTCGGGTGCCGTTGCCGAAGGCATTACCCGCCTGGGATGGGATCGACGCCCAACGCAAATACATCAGTTGCAGGCGGCCGCTGCCGTCGGGCAAATGGGTTTAATCCAGGCCTATGAAACCGGCTTTCAAAAATACGACAGGCATACGGCGCAGGTGCTGTTAACGCATGAAGACGTGGCCAATCGTGAACGCTATTTGAATGCCAGGACCAGCATTTCAACGCTTATCAAACTCGGTGTCATACCAATTATTAATGAGAACGATACCGTTGCTACCGATGAGATACGTTTTGGTGACAATGACAGGCTGGCCGGTATGGTGGCGAACCTGATCGATGCCGATGTACTGGTATTGCTTACCGATCAGGAAGGGCTATTCACAGCGGATCCCGACAAAGATAGGCATGCCGAATTGATACCCAGTGCGCAGGTTAACGATGCCAGACTTGAGGACTATGCGGGTGAGGGCGGCAGCCTCGGTCGCGGCGGTATGCGTACCAAGATCAAGGCGGCCAGTATCGCGGCCCGTTCCGGCACGCAGACGATCATCGCTTCCGGCAATAGGCCCGATATCCTGCTCAAGGTGGCCGCTGCCGAGCAAGTAGGCACCTTGCTGTATGGTGAAGAACAATCGGTCAATGCCCGGCGTTTGTGGCTGGCTGGACAGGGCTACCTTAGCGGTTCTGTATCAATTGATAGTGGTGCCGTCAGGGCACTGATTGAAAACGGCAAAAGCCTGTTGCCGGTCGGTATTAAAGCGGTCAATGGAGAATTTAACCGGGGCGAGATCATCGCGTGCCTGGATGAACAGGGTAAGGAGATTGCCCGCGGCCTGACTAATTATAATTCCAGTCAGGCGAGAACAATTATGGGTAAATCAAGCCAGGAGATCCTGGATTTGTTGGGGCAGGCCGACGAAGATGAGTTTATTCATCGGGATAACCTGCTGATTAACTAGCCATATAAAATTAAACCGGCGGATGCCGGTTTAGTTAAGTTATTAGAGTGCCTGCAGATGGCTGTTTAATCGAGACTTGTGACGTGCAGCCTTATTCTTGTGAATAATCCCTTTACTGACCATTGCATCGATGACAGGTACAGCAGCCTTGAATGCGGTTTGTGCAGCTTCTTTGTCTTTGGCTTCTATCGCGTTGATGACGTTCTTTATTTGAGTGCGCAGAAATGAGCGCTGACTGGCATTATGCCGGCGCAGTTTTTCAGCTTGTCTTGCACGTTTTTTGGCTGATGCAATATTTGCCACACTAAACTCCTGAATTCATGCTTGAAAGGCGCGACATAATGCGGATATTGCTGCAATTTGTCAATGCTTTCGGCAGGATATGATATGCTAGCCGCAACACGGATAATCCAATTTAAAAACAATGAGATAGAATTAAAAGTTAATATGCATATTGACTTTAGAAATAGCGAATGAGCCTGAAGATGTTGAAATCGACCTTTACTGTTGGCGGGATGACTTCCATTTCGCGCGTATTTGGTCTGATACGCGATATTGTCATCGCCCGTTTCTTCGGTGCAAGTATGGGTGTTGACGTCTTTATCGTCGCATTTCGCATCCCGAATTTCTTGCGTCGGCTATTTGCCGAGGGCGGTTTTTCACAGGCCTTTGTCCCGGTACTTGCAGAATACAAAGAGCAGCGCAGCGAGGAAGAGGTCAAGGCGCTGGTAGACCAGACTGCGGCGAGCCTGGGGCTGGTCCTGTTTATTGTTACGGCTGTCGGAGTACTGATCAGCCCGATATTGATCTCTATTTTTGCCCCGGGTTTTATAGATGAACCTGAAAAACATACGTTGGCCAGCGACCTGCTGAAGATCACTTTTCCCTATATCCTGTTTATCTCACTGACGGCTTTTGCCGGCAGCATTCTCAATACCTACAAGCAGTTTGCCGTACCGGCATTTACCCCGGTATTACTCAACCTGTCGCTGATCGGTTGTGCGATCTGGCTATCACCGAAAATGGCCACGCCGATAGAAGCCCTGGCATGGGGGGTCTTCATTGCGGGCATCGCCCAATTGTTATTCCAGCTGCCTTTCCTGTTTCGCATACGCATGCTGCCCAAACCCGGTTTGAATAAAGACCGTGAAGGCGTGCGTCGTATCCTGAAGCTGATGTTGCCGGTGATATTCGCCGTATCCATTGTGCAGATTAACCTGCTGATTGATACCCTGATTGCCTCATTTCTCGTGACAGGCAGTATCTCATGGCTGTATTTCTCGGATCGGCTGGTTGAGTTTCCACTGGGCGTTTTCGGTATCGCGCTGGCGACCGTTATATTGCCTAATCTTTCCGAGAAACATGCGCAGGGGTCCAAAGAAGGCTTTGCATCCATGCTGGACTGGGCCTTGCGTTGGGTATTCCTGATTGCGCTGCCCGCGGCAATTGGTCTCGCGGCCCTGGCGGCGCCATTACTGACCACGTTGTTCCAGTATGATGAATTCACCGCCTATGACGTGATGATGGCGAGCCAGAGCCTGATGGCCTATGCGGTGGGTCTCCCGGCATTTGTGCTGATCAAGATATTATCCAGCGGCTTTTTTTCGCGTCAGGATACGAAAACGCCGGTCAAGATCGGCGCCATTGCGATGTTTGCCAATATCTTTCTCAACCTCGCCCTGGTCGTTCCCCTGGCCCATGCCGGTCTGGCCCTTGCCACGTCTCTATCCGCCTGTTTACAGGCATACCTGTTATTCCGCATCCTGAAACGTGACGAGGTGTATCAGGCCTCAGCTGGCTGGTCCCTGTTTTTGTTGAAGGTCGTGACGGGTATTGCATTGATGGGTGCGCTGGTGGCCTTCGGTGCCGGCGATATCACGGCCTGGTTCGACTGGTCGCTAATGCAGCGTTTAATCAATCTGTCCATCTGGATCGTAGCAGGGATAGTGTCTTATTTTGTCGTGATGTTTGTATGCGGTATTCGCTTACGCGATATGACAGCACCGGCGCGATCGGTATAATTCAGGATTTTGTTCGGCCAATGGAATTTATTCGCGGATTAATCAATTTGCAGGGCAAGCAACAGGCCTGCGTTGCGACCATCGGTAACTTTGACGGCGTGCACCTGGGACACCAGGCCGTGCTGGATCAGTTGAAGGCCGCGGCGACCGATGCCGGTCTGATCTCGACGGTCATGATATTTGAACCGCAGCCGATTGAGTTTTTTGCACCAGACAGTGCGCCGTCCAGACTGACACGTTTGCGGGAGAAACTTAGCGAGTTTCAACAGCATCAAATCGACCGGGTCGTGTGCGTAAAGTTTAACCGGGAGCTGGCAAGTTTATCTGCGGAAGATTTTATTCAGCAGATATTGCTGGATGGACTGGGCGTAGAAAAATTGATAATCGGTGATGATTTTCGTTTTGCAAAGAACAGGGAAGGCGACTACCACACCCTTATAGATGCCGGTAAGCGTCTGGGTTTCGATGTAGATATGATGGCATCATTTAATATTGGCGATGAACGCATCAGCAGTACGCTGATCAGGGAAGCCCTGGCGACAGGTGATATCAAAAAGGCGAACTGTATGCTGGGTCGTCCTTACCGTATTAGCGGCAGAGTAATGCATGGCGACAAGCGCGGTCGCCGGCTTGGTTTCGCAACGGCCAATATTGAGTTGCACCGCTATTTGTCACCAGTGTTTGGTATTTTTTCTGGCCATGTATTCGGTGTCACGGATACCGCGCTGGATGCCGTGATCTATGTCGGTTCAAGACCGGTTTACCAGGGCGACCGGGTATTACTTGAAGTACACATACTGGATTTTGATGAAGATATTTATGGTGAACAAATAGAGGTCGAGTTCCTGGAGAAACTGCGCGGCGAAGGGCACTTTAATTCGGAACATGAACTGATTGAACAAATACATGAAGATATCAATAACGCCAGGATAAGTTTAAAGAACAATTCGAATAATCAGCAGACATCAGTCGTATAAATCATGAGTTATAAAGACACATTAAATTTGCCTAAAACGGACTTTCCGATGAAGGCCAACCTGTCCCAGCGCGAGCCGGAGATGCTAAAACGCTGGCAGGATGAAGACCTGTATCAACAGATCAGGGATAGCCGTAAGGGCAAAGCACCTTATATCCTGCACGACGGCCCTCCTTACGCGAACGGCGATATTCATATTGGCCATGCCGTAAACAAGATACTGAAAGATATCATCGTTAAATCACAAAGCCTTAACGGCTTTGATGCGCCTTATGTACCCGGCTGGGACTGTCACGGTTTACCAATCGAACTGATGGTTGAAAAGAAGGTGGGCAAGGCCGGAGTCAAGGTCGATGC
>CAJIBF010000080.1_pt1 | contig 26069 bp, 23 predicted proteins | sample 9199291 | NCBI WGS metagenome assembly CAJIBF01 (sample SAMEA7708293, study PRJEB35096) | sediment metagenome | biome: marine neritic benthic zone biome [ENVO:01000025]; feature: sediment [ENVO:00002007]; material: shallow marine sediment [ENVO:03000034] sea grass bed [ENVO_01000059] ...
AAATCTTCAAACCGTTCCTCTACTTTGTCGATTTGTTCGAAATGGACCCGGTTAATCCACTATCGATTAAATCGATGGTCAAATTCATCAGGAAAAATAACAAGGCAGTCATGTTCCCCGAGGGACGAATAACAATCACCGGCACACTGATGAAAGTCTACGAAGGGCCGGGAATGATTGCGGACAAGAGTGAAGCAACCATCTTACCTATTTCGATTGAAGGTGCTCAATACAGTCGTATGTCCTATATGAAGGGGCGAGGGCATGTCTCCTGGTTTCCCCGGGTACAAATGCATATTCTGCCACCACGCCAGCTTGACCTGTCTTCGGGCATTGCCGGTCATGAGCGGCGCAAGCAGGCATCCAGGCAGATGCAGGACATCATGTACCACGTTATCTATACATGCACCAACCAGCACCTGACACTGTTCGAAAAATTATTAGAGGCCAGACAGCGTTTTGGCGACAGCAGGATCGTTATCGAGGACATTACGCGGCAAACGTTGAATTTCAAACAGCTGATATTGCGTTGTATCTTGCTGGGCAGTCTTATTAAAAAACGTACTCGTGCTGATGAACACGTAGGCATTCTGTTACCCAATGTGAACGCTTTATCGGTATTGTTTTTTGCAATGCAGTTTACCGGTCGCATACCGGCAATGCTGAACTGTACAGCGGGTACACTTACGGTCAAACGTTCCTGCAAGACCGCGGGCATAGAAACAATATTTACTTCACGCCGTTTTATCGAAAATGCCAAGCTTGAATCACTGGCCGCTGAACTTGAACAGTCTTTTACGCTAATCTACCTGGAAGACCTGAAACAGGAAGTCGGGCTTGGAGTAAAACTGGCAGCACTGTATAAATCGATGAATCCCGCCCGGCATTATCGAAAACAAAAAACAAATACCAACCCCAATGCAGCTGCCGTAATCCTGTTTACATCCGGTTCAGAAGGACAGCCGAAAGGCGTTGTACTTTCCCATCGCAACCTGATTGCGAACTACGCACAGGTACGTTGTCATATTCACTTCAATACCTCTGATATCGTGTTTTGCTGTCTGCCGCTGTTTCACTCATTCGGGCTGAGTGGCGGTTTTCTGATGCCGCTGTTTGGAGGGGGCAAGGTATTTCTCTACCCTACTCCACTGCACTACCGCATTATTCCGGAGCTGATCTACGAACTGGGCGCCACGATCTTTTATGCCACTAACACCTTTTTCAAAGGCTATGCACGCTATGCCCACCCCTACGATTTTAATTCTCTCGATTATGTTGTGGCAGGCGCAGAAAAACTGCATGACGACACCATGGACCTGTATTTGCACAAGTTTGGCATCCGTATCTTGCAAGGCTACGGCGTAACCGAGACCAGTCCGGTTATCTCCGTCAATAATAAAATGCAATATAAAAAAGGAGCGGTCGGTCGCCTGATTCCTGATATGGAATGCTACATCAAGCCGGTAGAAGGCATTGAAAATGGCGGACACCTGGTTGTTAAAGGACCTAATGTCATGCTTGGTTATCTTCTGCATGACAACCCCGGGGTGATTCAACCACCTTCTACTGAACGCGGAGCGGGCTGGTATGATACTGGCGATATTGCTGATATCGATGACGAGGGCTTTATTACTATCCTCGGCCGCGCCAAGCGTTTCGCCAAAGTCGGAGGCGAAATGGTGTCTCTATCTGCCGTTGAAGAACTGGCCAGCCTGGCGTGGCCGAATGTACTTCATGCTGCTATAAGCACCTATGACGAAAAGAAAGGCGAACGGATTATCCTTGTAACGGAATATACGCAGGCTGATCGCAAACAATTACAGGAAGCCGCCAGACAACATCAGATAGGCGAGATAACGATTCCACGGGAAGTACATGTAATTGACGCCGTTCCCGTGCTGGGCACTGGCAAGACCGACTATATTACGTTGTCGGCCATGTCAAAAGCCGGCGAACTTGGACAACAAAAAGGCTGGGTAGGAAAACTGAAAAAACTGGTCGAGACTGATACAGAATAGGCGAAATCAAAAACTGTATTCTACACCGGTTATTACAAAGTACTGCTCGCTATCATGGTGTTTGAACAGTACCTCATCATCAATCGTTTTTCCCAACAAGAGCTTCGATAACGGTGCATCCACCGTAATGTAACAATCATGCTGATCAAATTCGTCGCCGCCAACAATACGATACCGACTTTCTTCACCGGCTTCATTTTCGAGGGTCACCCAGGCACCAAAAAATACGCGTGAACCGTCCTGCACTTCTGTCACTATGTTCAGCTCAGGCATACGCCGCTGCAGGTAACCGATACGCGAATCGATCTCACGCAGCTGTTTTTTACGATAGATATACTCGGCATTCTCCGACCGATCTCCCTCTGCAGCAGCGGCTGCCAGTATCTTTGCCACCTCGTTACGTTTCTCCCAGAGCGCTGCGGACTCCTGTTCAAGCCGCCGATAACCTTCAGCGGTTATATAGGGAGCCGACTTTGGTGCAGGAGGTCGCCAGCGTCCCATAGCTAGTCAATTGATCTCGCCAGTACCATGCTTATCTGGCTGTAAGGCAATCCGCACTCTTCTTGCCAGTCATTCATACAGGCCTGTACCTTAACAAGTTCGGATTTGTTTTTTGGTATAAAGTCGATCGCACCCCATTTACCCAGTGCGCGCACGACATCTGAGGTAAGTAAAAATGTGTCTTTCTTTATTCTTCGCAGGAAATAAGGACCGGAGGCGCCACCAAGCTGTTTGAACCGTTTCTTAAGGACGCTCCAGAGGCCGATGATATTTTCGACCGGCCAGTCAGCGACATATTCAACAAAACCACCATCTTCTTCATTCAGTTCAAAAATGGTTTGTGCATTATGACGTACACTCTGAATCTTCCCCCAGTGGCGAACGATCCGCGTGTCCAGCATCAAACGGTCCAGGTCGTCATCACTCATCATACGTACCGCATCGATATCGAAATAATGGAATACTTCTTCAAATGCGGGCCATTTATTATCAATCATTTTACGATTCAGACCTGCCTGAAATATACGCCTCGACATGTTTGACAGGCAGAACGCATCATCTAGCTGTTTTAGCTCTGCAACGGCGCGCGGAACCGGCAGCGAGCGCTTCAGTTCATCCTCACTGCCGCTAAGACCGATCGCCGCTTCGTATATTGTATTAAAATTCTGCATCCTTCTTTTCTGCCGGAAATCGAGAAAGGACTCCACGGACATCCGCTAAGCCGTTAATATAGTGACCGAATTATAACTTGAGCGAAGAGAAAAATAATGGACCGGCTGAAAGCACATATACGTACTATCCCTGATTTTCCTGAACCGGGCATCCAGTTCAAGGATATCACTCCGCTTGTGAAAGAACCGGATATGCTGAGACTGGCCGTGCACCAGCTAATTCATCCATTTCTGGGCAATAACATTACGGCCGTGGCCGGCATGGAAGCCAGGGGGTTTATCTTCGGTACGCTTGCGGCATGGGAACTGGGTGTTGGTTTTATCCCGTTACGTAAACCGGGGAAGCTGCCTTACGATGTGGAGAGCCTGTCTTACGATCTGGAATACGGTTCAGCTTCGCTGGAAGTCCATGTCGATGCAGTTACGAAGGATGACCGCGTCTTACTGATTGATGATCTGATAGCAACCGGTGGTACGGCCGCAGCCAGCTGCGAACTTATCGAAAAACTCGGCGGTGAAGTCGCGGGTTGTGCGTTTGTCGTCGAACTGGATTTTTTGAAAGGCAGAGAGAAATTAAACAACTATAGTGTTCATTCTCTAATACACTATTAGTCCAATTCAACGATTCGTGAAATAGACTCCCTTTACTTTATAGGCCCAACCAGGATTGCTCGGCCAGATTTTGATAATAGCTTTCCGGGCGGATCGGGTCTGGCTCGAGTTGACGGGCGAAAAGGACCTGGACTCGGCAATCATCTTTTCAGCGAATGAAAATGGCCTTTTCAGAAACATGATTCATACACCGCAAGTTATTTCAGTACATAATACGTTTTTCCAACAATACTAAATTCATGTTGCCTACTCATTTCAAGGTGTTTATCGCTGGCATATGCAGCCTGGTATTGACGCTGGGCATAGCGCGTTTTGCCTATACCCCCTTACTGCAAGTGATGCAGGATGCCGCGGTTCTAAACGACGCTATTGGCGGCTGGCTGGCCACGTTCAATTACATGGGCTATCTGGCGGGCACACTAATCGCGGCATCGATTAGCGATCTGAATCTCAAAGATCGTTTGTACCGGGCCGGCCTGATTATCGCTATTGTCACCACGATTGCGATGGCCTGGACCGACAACTGGGTTATCTGGGCGATCATGCGGTTTCTGGCTGGACTAAGCGCTGCGGCCGGTTTGTTACTGGGTTCAGGTTTGATACTCAACTGGCTGATTCGACACGGGCACAAAATGGAGCTGGGCGTGCATTTTGGCGGCGTTGGCGTCGGTATTGCGCTAACAGCTGTAGCCGTTGAATTAATGCTGCCGCTCTGTAACTGGGCAGAGCAATGGGAGATCTTCGGTTTGCTGGCACTGATAATCGCACTGCCTGCCTGGTTCTGGTTGCCCAGACCCGATGGACAAACTGTGACAAAAGCCGGTGAGCAACTGTTGGATACACCGCCATCGAAACAATGGCTGTTAATGCTTTCATTAAGCTATTTTTGTGTCGGTGTCGGTTACGTCATCTATGCCACGTTTCTGGTCGTAATTGCCAATAACCAGCCCGCATTGGAAGGATATGGAAACTGGGCCTGGCTGTTGGTCGGTATCACTACGATTCCTTCATGTGTCATGTGGGACAGGATTTCACGTCACACCGGCGATTTGCAGGCCTTGCTACTGGCCTACTCATTCATGACGATTAGCCTGTTTATTCTGGCGTTTGACGTGTCGGTAGCCATGCTGGTAGTCAGCGCCATTATCTATGGCGGCACCATGATGGGCATTGTCAGTATGATGCTAACGCTGGTCGGCAAGCTTTACCCGACGCGTCCGGCAAAACCAATGGGTAAACTCTCTGTGTTTTATGCCCTGGCACAGATCATCGCACCGGCCATTGCCGGTGTTATTGCCGAAACAACCGGTCGCTATTCTATCGCACTGTATATGGCCACAGCAGTTATGGTCGTGGGAATCCTGATGCTGATAAGACTCATGAGCATGCCAAGGCATGCATAGTTGAGTATTCGTTTAGTGATTATCGATATACCTATTGATTACTCTGCCATTCTTCAATGACGTCTTTCGCGGCACGGAACGCTTCCTGTGCCGCGGGTGCACCGCAGTAGACGAGCGAATGCAATAACACCTCCTGTATCTCCTCAACAGTGCAACCATTGTTGAGCGCGCCTCTGACATGGCCTTTCAGCTCTGTTGGTGCTTTCAATGCGGCCAGCATGGCAATGGTAACGAGAGAACGCGTTTTTCTCGGCAGTCCATCTCGCTGCCAGGTTGACCCCCAGGCATGTTCGTTAATCCATTCCTGCAATGGTACCGTCAGCTCAGTCGTATTCTCCATCGCACGCTGAACAAACTCTTCACCCATGACTTCAGTGCGAACCTGCAAACCTTTTTCCATTGATTGTTTAGACATATTAACTCCTATATCAGACCACCATTGACCTTGATGGCCTCTCCGGTGATGTAAGACGAATCGTCCGAGGCAAGGAACAACACAGCCGAGGCAACGTCTTCCGGCTTACCAAAGCGGCCCAGCGGTATCTCGTTGATTCTTTCCTGATAATAATCATCCTGCATATGTTCTTCGACAAATGCGGTCGCTATCCAGCCTGGTGAGATCACGTTAGCGCGAATAACCGGCCCGACAGACTTTGCAAATGAACGTGTAAAGCCGACGACCCCAGCCTTGGTGGCAGCAAAGATTTGCGGATTATCACCTTCAAACCCATGCACCGCCAGATCCCAGCTCATATTGACAAATACTCCGTGACCCTGCTCTTCGAAGACACGGGCAACGATCCAACAGGCCTTGATCGTCCCTTTCAGGTCAACCTCGATTAACTGTTCGAGTTTTTCATGCAAATCGGCATCGGCCCCGACACCGGTCAGGATGTCCGCGCCGGCATTATTAATCCAGACATCAATCTGTTTAAATTTTTCGCGGGCATGCTCGATTAATGCTTTAATCGAATCGGAATCTGACATGTCGGCCTGTATTGCCACGGCCTGCCTGCCCAGTGCGTTAATTTCAGCAACCACCGCCTCGGCCTTGTCTACAGACTGACGATAGTTAACAACGACATCAGCGCCCTCCCTGGCACAGGCCAGCGCAATGCCCCGACCAATACCACTACTGGCACCAGTGACAACCACGACTTTATTTTTCAGTTTATTCATCGATTATAATGCAGCGTAAACTGGCTATATTAAATTAAATCAACTGTACCGGCATGCTGGATTTATCTGTTTCTGTAGTGATACCCGCTTATAACCGCGCCCATTTACTATCCCGTGCGCTGGACTCGGTGTTCGCACAATCATATCAACCGGACGAGGTCATCGTTGTCGATGATGGCTCAACGGACGACACGAAAGTTTTGATTCAGGAAAACTATCCGCAAACACACTATTTATATCAGGAAAACAAGGGTGTCAGCGCTGCCCGTAACTACGGCATCCATACAGCGCAAGGGAACTGGATCGCCTTGCTGGATTCCGATGACAGTTGGCAAACAGACAAACTTACCAGACAAGTACAGGCAATAAAGCTTGAAACAACATATCGCCTTTGTCATACAAATGAGACCTGGTACCGGAACGGGAAGACACTTACGCAGAAAAAGAAGCACGTGAAAAAAGGTGGCCATATCTTTCAACACTGTTTACCTCTATGTGCTATTTCACCTTCATCAGTGTTGCTCGACAAATCGCTGTTTCATGAACTGGGTTTTTTTGATGAGGCCTTACCCGCTTGCGAGGACTATGATATGTGGTTACGCATCTGCAGCCTTTATCCGGTATTGTTTATCGACGAACCTCTAACCAACAAATTCGGTGGACATCAGGACCAGCTTTCACAGCAGCATTGGGGTATGGACCGGTTTCGCATTATCGCCTTGCAAAAATCGATTGAATCAGGGAGCCTCAACAACGCAGACCGTGAAGCAGCGATCAACATGTTACTTAATAAAATCGAAATCTTTCTAAAAGGTGCAGAAAAACACAGTAACCAAACCTATCGTGCACAATTTATAACACTACTGGAGCACTATGCTTGACACTTTAAAAAGTTATCACCTTATCGATAATACTTTGCATACCGCTGCACAGCCGACCAGTGAACAGTTGCCAGAATTGAAAAAAGCAGGCATTGAACTGGTTATTAATCTTGCTCGACCGGATTCACCGGATGCCGTTACCGACGAGGCGAAGCTGGTCCAATCCGCTGATATGCAGTACATCAACATCCCGGTAGACTTCAGGCAGCCATTGCTCAGCGATTTGCAGGAATTCATCCACGTCATGCAGGACAATCAAAACAAGTGCAAACTGGTGCACTGTGCCTATAACTGGCGTGTCTCCAGTTTTGTTTATCTGTACCGTGTACTGGTAGAACACCAGGACCAACTGCAGGCGCAGCAGGACATGCTTGCCATCTGGCAGCCGGATGATACATGGCAGTCATTCATAGACGATTGCCTTGCCCATCCTGAAATGCTGGAAAGCAGTCAATGATTCACTTCTTTTGTGCCTTGCCGTGTGAAGCCAGGCCGCTGATTACTCATTATCGCCTGCAACAGTTGCATCAGTACGACCTGTTTCGTATCTATCAGTCGAAAAGCAAAGACATCAGTCTGACCCTGACCGGTATTGGCAAGGTCAATGCGGCTGCAGCTATCAGTTACCTGCATGCAAGTTTGCTCTGCAAGCCCTGGGATGTCTGGTTAAATATTGGTGTGGCCGGACACAGCGATCAGGAAATTGGGGCGGCTTTTCTTGTAAACAAGATTACGGATCTGCAAACGCATGAAAGCTGGTATCCGCAGATTATTTTTGATGCGCCTTGTCAAAGTATGCCGTTGTTAACACTGGAACAGCCCTCAGATGACTATCAGCATTCACTGTTTGATATGGAAGCCGCCGGTTTCTTCCAGATGGCAACACGTCTCGGTACAGCTGAATTGATACATTGCTTCAAGCTTGTTTCCGATAATAGCGCCAACAATACCGCGACGGTCAAGGCTAAAGATGTAAGCAGACTGATTGAACAGCGGATTCCGCTGCTTGAAGAGATAGTGTCGGAGTTAAACCTTATCTCAAAAGAACTGGAACAATCGCTATCACCGCCAGTAGGCTTCGAACAGTTCCTGCAGAACTGGCATTTTACCCAAACGCAACGCATACAGCTCGCTCGACTGCTACATCAGTGGCAATGTCGCCTGCCAGATGCCATTGCATTTGATTGTTTTAAACAACAATCGACCGCCCGGGCCGTGCTGTTAGCAATGCGTCAACGCCTTGAAGAAACCGCTTTTGTTATAAACACTGACAGCGGACAAACGACATGATCGATACCATCTATATCGAGGGGGACATCGCCAACCATCCGCGTACATCAAGCATCCTGTCACGCTATCCAAACGCCACGCGGATTGAATGTGAAAACTACGGTGAGATATTCAACCGCAAGGCTCAGAACTTTCGACTACAAAAGAAAAAACCGGCACTGATCCTTGCACGAAAACACAGTGGCCATGTATTACCCACACCAAAACAATATGGTATTGGTGCTGAACATAATTATTATTTCTCACACATGCTTAACTGTCTGTACGACTGCCGTTACTGTTTCCTGCAGGGCATGTTTGAATCAGCGCATTATGTGCTATTCGTCAATTATGAAGACTACCTCCAAGAACTTAAAAAAACGGCTGATACACATGCGGGGAAACCGGTGCATTTTTTTTCCGGCTATGATTGTGACAGCCTGGCGCTGGATCCGTTAACCGGTTTTACTGAAGCGTTTCTACCTTTCTTTGAAAATAACCCGGACACTCTGCTTGAACTAAGGACCAAGAGCACTCAGGCCCGTTCACTATTGGGAAGAAAGGTGATGACAAACTGTGTAGTTGCGTTCAGTTTTACACCGGAAGTTATTTCAAGGGCACTGGAACACAAGGTGCCGGCTTTGGAAAAACGGCTTAACACGATGCTGGATCTGCAACAGGCAGGTTGGCAAATCGGGCTGCGTTTCGACCCGCTTATTTATACAGAAAATTATGAGTCTGAATACAGGGAACTCATTGAGAAGTTACTGACTAAATTGGATAACTCGCTTATACACTCTGTTAGCCTCGGCAGTTTTCGCCTGCCGAAACCCTATTACCGGAAACTCGAGAAACTGTATCCTGACGAACTGTTGCTGGCTTCGCCGGTAGAGGAAGAGAACAACCAGATAGGTTATCCATCCGGGTTGCGCGATGCCATGCTGGATTACTGCGCAGGCCTCATTGGCCAGTATGTTCCCGCAAATAAATTCTTTCCTTGCCACGAAATGATCTGAGCCATGTCCAGTCAAGCGCTGACGTTTGCTTCCTTTTCTGTTTATCTGTTTCTGGTGCTGCTGATTGGGTTCATTGCCTGGCGCCGCACACAGAATATGTCCGACTATATCCTCGGTGGCAGACGCCTCGGACACTGGACTACGGCTATCAGTGCCGGGGCTTCGGACATGAGTGGCTGGCTGCTACTGGGCTTGCCCGGATATGCCTACCTTGCCGGACTGGAAGCTATCTGGATCGCGGCCGGTCTGTTTGTTGGCACAGCCTGTAACTGGTACCTTGTTGCGCCGCGCCTGCGCATAGATAGCGAACTCTATCGGAACGCGCTAACCATTCCGGAATACCTGGAATATCGTTTTAGCGATGAGTCACATCGACTCCGATTGCTTTCAGCACTGATCATCCTGCTATTTTATTTCTTTTATACCAGCTCCGGGCTGGTTGCCGGCGGCAAGTTGTTTGAATCGGTATTTGCTATTCCTTATCACTGGGCCGTGATCATCGGTGCATTGACCATCCTGCTTTATACCTGCCTGGGCGGCTTCCTGGCCGTTAGCTGGACAGACCTGCTGCAGGGTTTATTAATGGTGCTGGCACTGAGTTATGTAGCCCTGATATCGCTGTATAAGCTTGGCGGTATCGATCCGCTGTTTGATTCAATGCAATACAGTAATCCCGATCTTGTTAACGCATTTGTATCCAGAGATGGTGACACACTGGGCATCATTGCTATTGTTTCGTTGCTCGGCTGGGGGCTCGGTTATTTCGGTCAGCCACATATCCTGACCCGTTTCATGGCTATTGAATCACCGACGCAGATGCCTGCTGCTCGTCGCATTGCATTAAGCTGGACGGCCATAGGCCTGATAGCAGCCCTGCTTATCGGTTTTGCCGGTGTGGCCTTGTTAAGCCCGCCCCTCACTGGCGGCGATAGCGAAAAGGTGTTCATAGAATTGCTGCCTATACTGATGCACCCTCTGCCCGCTGGCATTTGCCTGGCCGCAATACTGGCCGCCATTATGAGCACAGCAGATTCGCAATTACTGGTCGCATCAGCGGCGCTGACCGAAGATATGATTAAAAGCTTCAGGCGCGATCTTAATGAGAAATCGTTGCTTGGACTGGGCAGGGTTGCGGTCGTTTTACTTACTGTCTGCGCAACACTGCTGGCGCTGAATCCCGACAACAAGGTACTGGATCTGGTCGCTTATGCCTGGGCCGGTTTTGGCGCTGCATTTGGCCCTGTCATCCTGTTATCGCTTTACCGCAAGAAACTATCCGGTAATGCGGCACTACTGGGTATGTTAACCGGTGCGATCACCGTTATTCTCTGGAAACACAGTCCCTTTGAATACCGGCTGTTTGATATGTATGAACTGGTGCCCGGCTTTGCTGCCTCCCTGTTCGTCATACTTGGCTATGAATGGTACTCGGGAAGAAACGCCTAATCATTCGCCATAAGGATTTGCTCAAACATTGAACGCACCTGATCCCGATAGTTGAATAACTTATCAAGATAATTATTTACTGTTTGCTCATCATCATCACCAACAAATCCTGTTGCCCTTGCCAGAGGTAGCATGGCTGAGGTTGTCATCGACACCTTGCTAATCGATTTCATATCAAACACGCGTAAGGCCAGTTCACTCCGCTTGTAAAAATCATAGGCCTCTAAAAGGGTTTTGGCGCAGGCATCGTTTAATTGGTTATGACTTCTGGCCGTTTCTATGACCGCGCGTGTGCTGGTGAGCCTGAATTCGGGCTGTGCTTGCCCGTTAGCCAGTTGAAAATAATGCGCCAGGAAGTCGATATCCATAATACCGCCCTTGCCTCTTTTTAATTCTATCTTGCCCTTGCCGCCGCCGAGTTCCTGCTCCACCAGTAAACGCACTTTAATAATCTCACTGGCAAGATAGGCTTTGTCGTAGTTTTGATAAATATCATCGAGGATTTCATGCTGGACCTTGCTCGACAGTTCAGGGTCGCCCACCACAACACGACAGCGCGTCATCATCTGCCGTTCCCATATCTCGCGCCCGCTTTCATGAAATTCAATAAAACTGTCCAGCGGCGTAATCAAGGTGCCGGAACTGCCGTGCGGACGCAGGCGCATGTCTATTTCATACAGCGTCCCGGAAGGGTCCATCATCGCGATCTGGCGCAGCATCTTCCTGATTCGATTCATGACCTGGTCATAACCAACACCGGTCAGTACTTTTTCGATAAAGATCAGATCCAGGTCTGAACCATAATTCATCTCGTCACCGGCAAATCTGCCCATAGCCAGAATAATGCACTGCGTTTGTTCCAGCCGGTCCAGTTCATACAAACGAAACATGACAGCCAGTACACTGTCGGCAATCCTTGTCAGCAGTCGCTCTGCTTCCTGTTGGGAAATATTATCGCCGAGCTGCAACAGTAGAACTGAAAGCATAAGCTCGTTTTTTCTTACCCTGAGATTTTCAAGAGAACGACCCAGCGCATCCTCCGCTGGCATGTCTCTTAATTCGGTGATAGCCGCTTCAACCAGCTTGATGCTCTGATTCTCCTTATTGAACAGCGGAATGATGTCTGCACCGCGGAAAAACATAAACCGCGTAAAATACCAGCTGGCGCCAAACAAACGCGTCATCAATGGCAGACTGTCATCTTTTAGTCGCCAGCCTTCCTTGTCTGCAAGTTCGGTCCAGCGCTGCAGACTATTAGTCGCGGTATCTGCATGCCAGGCTTCGTTTAAAGCTTCCATGACGGGCGTGCTGTAGTTCATAGCAAGCCTTTCCTGTCGTAAAACAATCGTTCAAAGTACTTGCTGGCAACCTGCTGATTCAATAGTAAGTCGTCATTAAAATTCGCGAGAACTTCATCGTCTGATTCTGCCTCGTAACCCATGTGTCGGGAAACTTTTGTCAGTCTCTCCTTATCTTGCGGTAACTGGTGCGTTTGCTGCTCGTCTACCATTTGCAAGCGATTCTCGAGCCGTCTGAGAAACAGGTAGCTAGCCGTCAATTCCTGTTGTTCGGATACAGAGATCAGGCCCAGCTGTTGCAGTTGTTTGATTAATAGCAGGGTGTTGGTGAACTGCAATTCCGGGCTGCGTGCACCGTTTAACAGTTGCAGGATATGAACGAAAAATTCGATATCGCGAATACCGCCCTGACCAAGTTTAACATTCCAGTGTCCGGCCTTTGCTCGCTGTTGTGTCATGTCATTCTTGATCTTAAGCAGGCGATCAACTTCATCCGCGCCAAGCGTCTTATGAAACACAAACGGCCTCATGTTTTCCAGCATTTCCGAGCCTACCTCGCTGGCACCGGTAATGTAACGTCCACGCAGCCAGGCAATGCGTTCCCAGGCTTCTTTTGAAGCCTGGTAATAGGTTTCATTTTCTTCAACTGAAAACACCAGCGGTGCACTGCGACCCCATGGACGCAGGTTCAGATCAACACGATATAAAAAACCGTTTTCGGTGTTTTCTTCAAGTAAGCGACACAGGGCACGTATATGTTTCGAGTAGTGAGTATGAAGATCATGCCGGGCTTTTTCATCGGCATTGCGTGTGACGAAGACGATGTCAACATCAGAACTGAAATTTAATTCGTTAGCGCCGAGTTTACCCAGTGCAATCATGGCCAGGTCTTTTTCAAGATTGGCCGGAAAGACATTGGACTCGCTCGCAACCAGCCGGTTAGCGTTTGCCAGAATTGTATCGGCGAGATGGCTCAGGCCAAACAGAACCGCCGCGTAGTCCTCGGATTGAGACACGTCCATCCAGGCTAATCGCAGCAATGAACGGTATTTGTAGAGTCGCAGTTCCGTCGCATCATCAATGTTCAGTGAGGAGACACACTGATAAGATTTGCCAATCTCGGTCAAGGCGTCAGGATGGCGCACTAGAAAATGATACAGAAAGCGTGAGATGCCGAGGATCCTGACCAGCGCTGCCTGCTTATCGTCATTGAAACGATCAAAAACTGATGCTGCCCCGGTCTGTTGCAGCATATCCTGTAACCGGTTAGCAGTAACATCCGGTTCCGCTGTTTGCGCGATAATATTGTCCAGGGCCATAGCTCGCTTGAACCTAGAGTTTGTTGTAGATTTCGCCTCCCTTATCCTTGAACGATTCAGACATTTCATCCATCCCCTCTTCCAGGGCCTGATCCATGTCCTGCAATCCCTTGCTTGCAGCATATTCACGTACATCCTGGGTAATCTTCATCGAACAAAAATTGGGCCCACACATAGAACAGAAATGCGCCACTTTATGCCCTTCTTTTGGCAGGGTTTCGTCATGAAAATCACGGGCGCGATCCGGGTCGAGCCCCAGGTTGAACTGATCTTCCCAGCGAAATTCGAATCGTGCTTTTGATAAAGCGTTGTCTCGCAGCTGGGCCGCCGGGTGACCCTTGGCCAGATCGGCTGCATGCGCCGCAATCTTGTAAGTAATGATACCTTCCTTAACGTCGTCTTTGTTTGGCAGTCCCAGGTGCTCTTTAGGCGTGACGTAACACAACATCGCGGTACCGTACCAGCCAATCATGGCAGCGCCGATGGCCGAGGTAATGTGGTCATAACCCGGCGCAATGTCTGTGGTCAGTGGTCCCAGTGTGTAAAATGGCGCCTCGTAACATTCTTCCATTTCACGGTCGACGTTTTCCTTGATCATATGCATCGGCACATGCCCGGGGCCTTCAATCATCACCTGCACATCGTGTTTCCAGGCAATCTGGGTCAATTCACCCAGTGTTTTCAATTCCGCAAACTGCGCCGCATCATTGGCGTCCGCGATAGAACCGGGCCGCAGGCCGTCGCCAAGAGAGAATGAAACATCATAGGCCTTCATAATCTCGCAAATCTCTTCAAAATGCGTATACAGAAAATTGTCCTTATGGTGGGCCAGACACCATTTCGCCAGTATCGAGCCTCCGCGGGAGACTATGCCGGTAACGCGCTTTGCGGTTAAGGGTATGTACGGCAGACGCACCCCGGCATGGATGGTGAAATAATCAACGCCCTGTTCAGCCTGTTCGATCAGGGTATCCCGGTACATTTCCCAGGTTAATTCCTCAGCTTTGCCGTTGACCTTTTCCAGAGCCTGATAGATCGGTACCGTGCCGATAGGTACAGGCGAGTTACGAATGATCCATTCGCGGGTTTCATGAATATTTTTGCCGGTAGACAGATCCATGACCGTGTCGGCGCCACAGCGTATGGACCAGGTCATCTTTTCCACTTCTTCCTCAATCGATGAACTCACCGCCGAGTTGCCGATATTTGCATTAATCTTCACCAGAAAGTTACGGCCAATGATCATGGGCTCTGATTCCGGGTGATTGATATTGGCGGGGATAATCGCGCGGCCAGACGCCACCTCATCGCGGACAAACTCCGGGGTCACCTCGTCAGGTAGCGTGCTTTGCCATGGCATACCCGGGTGACGGCGTGTCAGCGAGGCATCCTTATACTCATGTAAACGCTGGTTTTCACGAATCGCAATGTATTCCATCTCCGGCGTGATAATACCGCGCCTGGCATAGTGCATTTGACTGACATTGCTCCCGTCACGCGCGACACGCGGTTTCGGCGTATGTGCAAAGCGCAAATGTCCCAATTCAGGATCGTCCAGTCTTTGCCTGCCATAGTCGGAAGTCAGCTGATCCAGCTGTACCGTATCACCACGCTCTTCAATCCAGTTCTCGCGTAATGGCTTTAATCCGCGGCGAATATCGATATCGGCTTGCGGATCGGTATACGGACCTGAGGTATCGTAAACGGTTATTGCAATATTCGGTTCAAGGCCCTGCTCGGTTTGCGTGGGCGAACAGGCAATCTCTCGCATGGGTACCTGTATGTCAGGCCTGGAGCCTGCCACATAGACTTTCTTTGAATTTGGAATCGGCTCGACAATACGCGCATCAACGCTGGCGGTTTGACTCAAGCGGTTATCTGGAATGGCGCTCATGATCACCTCTATCTTGTTAAAAAAATGAGCGCATACGGCCAAGAAATGTGCTTCCCTACGCTGGTACTAACCAGATCAGGTAAAGGGTCAATCTCAGCCCGATTGGGCGCCCCTAGCTTTAATACATGCTATATAATACGATTGTTAACTACAACTAATAATAGAACTGCATCGCTGCGAACGCATGTGCAGCAATTACAGTAATATGGACATAGAACAAGCCCGCTTTAACATGATCGAACAGCAGATTCGCACCTGGGAGGTGCTGGATCAGTCTGTGCTTGATTTACTTAATGAAATCCACCGGGAAGATTTTGTTCCCGATAACTATAAAAACCTGGCCTTTGCCGATATCCGTATCCCTATTGGTCATGAACAGACAATGATGATGCCAAAAGTCGAGGCCCGGCTGCTGCAATCTCTTGATATTCAACAGAACGAATCCGTACTTGAAGTAGGCACAGGTTCCGGTTACCTGACAGCGCTGCTCGCGAAACGCGGCAGCAAAATTACCAGTCTGGATATTTATCCGGACTTCATTGAAGCCAGTCGGGAACGTCTTGCAAGACATAGCATAGACAATGTCGAATTGATAGCCAGGGATGTCTATGATTTTTTATCTGAAAAACAACACTATGACGTAGTGGTCTTAACAGCATCCCTGCCAAAAATGGATGAACGGTTTATAGACCTGTTAAACGATGAAGGCCGACTGTTCGTTATTACCGGCGAATCGCCGGTTATGGAAGCGAAGCTGATTACCAGAACAGATGAGTCGGGCTGGTCTTATGAAAGCCTGTTCGAAACAGATCTGCCGGCGATAACAGGTGCACTAAAGGATGAACAGTTTAGTTTTTAAACCATGCAAGTCATAACGCCGGTCAACTTAAAACAGAAACTGGAATCAGGAGACAAACCTCTATTGCTTGATGTGCGCGAAGACTGGGAATACGAAATTTGCAGTATCGAAGGCTCGGTAAATATCAGCATGGCAAAAGTCAATGAGATGCTGGAACAGCTGACACCTGAAGATGAAACCGTTGTGATTTGCCATCACGGTATGCGCAGTTTTCAGGTAGGCAGCTACCTGGAAACCAGCGGTTTCAAGAACATCATCAATCTGGAGGGTGGTATTGATGCCTGGGCTAAGACAGTCGATCCGGATATGGCGCAATACTAACTATCAATAGCTGGACTATAAACAGGAATATGTTGAGTATTAGTATTAATCGTGCCCGTATCGGGTTCGCTACCAGCTTGATGTTCTTTTCATTGCAGGTATTCAGTGAAGATTTAATCGATGTCTTTAAACTTGCCGAGCAAAATGACCCGGTATACCAGCAGGCAATAGCAGAATACCGCGCTGCACTGGAAGCAAAACCCCAGGCGCGGTCACAGTTACTGCCCTTCGTCAGTCTCAGCGCCGATTCGATCAGGAACGAACAGGATATATCCTCCAGTAGTGCTTTCGGCAGCTCGGGAGACGTTACCTTTAACAGCCATGGCTATGCGCTGAATATCAGTCAGCCACTGTTCAGGTACGATCGTTTTATCGCCCTGCAACAGGCCGATAGCGAAATCCAGCAGGCCGAAGCCGAATTATCTGTCGCGCAGCTGGATTTAATCATTCGTATTGCCGAACGTTATTTTGCTGTTCTGGCCAGACTCGACGATCTGGAATTTTCCAAGGCTGAAGTCAAATCCCTGCGTCGGCAGCTGGATCAGGCCAACCAGCGTTTCGAAGTCGGACTCAGTGCGATTACGGATGTCACTGAGGCGCAGGCCGGATTTGATCTTGCCACCGCACGTGAGATCAGTGCCCGCAACGCCATTGATAATGCGCAAGAGCGCCTGCGTGAAATCACCGGCAAATATATCGACATTCACGCACCACTGGGTGATGACGTGCCGCTGGTACGGCCAAACCCGGAGACAATTGAAAGCTGGACCGAAACCGCCCTGAAGCAGAATTTGTCCATCACCGCAGCACAATTCTTCACAGAAACTGCGCGCAAGGAAATCCAGGTACAGAAATCGGGACATCTCCCAACATTGGACCTCGTTGCATCACAACGTTATGACTCTACCGGTGGTCGCTTTGGCGGTATCCGCCAACATACCTCTGCTATCGGACTTGAATTTAATATTTCGCTTTATGAAGGCGGGCTGGTCAATTCCAGGGTCCGCGAAGCCTTTGAAAATTATAATTCTTCAATTCAACAGCTGGAGCAGGCAACGCGTGCCGCACAAAGACTGACCAGAGAGGCCTACCTTGGCGTTATTTCGGGCATCAGCGAGATCAAAGCACTGAACCAGGCCGTAATTTCAAGTGAAACCGCACTGGAGGCGACCGAAGCCGGCTTTGATGTAGGCACCCGTACTGCAGTTGACGTCGTTGCCACACAGCGTGCCCTGTCTGACGCACGCAGAAACTATGCTGTGGCCAGATACGAATACCTGCTCAACTCGCTGCGCCTGAAACAGGCCGCCGGTATTCTTTCGCCTGCCGATCTTGAGCAAATCAATGCCTGGCTTAATTAGACCATGAGTGGCAGCAGTTCAGATTTACTCTGTGACGCAACTGATAGTTGTCTGCTGCTAATAGATGTTCAGGAAAAACTCAGTGCCGCGATGCCGGGTAAAGTCATTGACCGACTACGTGCCAATACATCTATATTAATCCAGTCAGCTAATGAACTTGCCGTGCCAATAATCGCCACGGCCCAGTACCCTAAAGGCCTCGGGCCTGTTGAATCATTTATTATCGATCAGATTGGTGACCAGGTTTTTGAAAAAACCTGCTTCTCCTGTCTCGGTGCCAGTGGAATAAAAGATCATCTCAAACAGCTCAACAAGCGCCAGATTATCCTGGTGGGTATCGAGGCACATGTTTGCGTTTTTCAGACTGCAGCTGAACTTGACGCTGCCGGTTACAAGGTGTTCGTTGTCGTGGACGCGATTGCTTCGCGTAAACTGGCAAGTTATGACAATGCCATAGCACGCCTGAACCAGGCCAATATTAATTTGTTAACAACTGAAGCGGTCGTATTCGAATGGTTACGCGATGCGTGCCACGGCAGCTTTCGCACATTATCAAAGCTGGTCGTATAAACGATTTATTCAGTACTGGCGGGAGGCAAAAGCCTGTACCAAACGTGCGTTAACGTCGCAGCGGCCACGACACTTGACAGGGAAAGAAGCATTAACTGCTGTAATTCCAGTCTAAAGGCCTGCATATTAACCATTGAAGCCATTAGCATGGCGGCCACAACTGCGGTGCCAGTAAACTCTGATGCTAGTAGCCGGGTTAACTGCAGCTTGTTGTTAAACAGCCAGACCTTAAAGCCCAGTAACAGCGCTGCTGATGTTGCGGCGAGTGCAGCCAGGACATAATTTCCACTTTCAATCTGAAGTCCGTGGGTTCTGAAGTAAAGACAAAGACCAAGAAAAATGGCAAAAAGGAGACCACCCACTTCGATATAGAGTAAACGTTTTAGCATTGGCGATAATTTGAAACCTGGCTTATGCATCTTTTCTGCTCCTTGGTTGAGACTGAAACAGATATCGCAATCGCTATGCCAGTACCATAACAACAGCTCTCGCAGCGCTAAAACAGTTTTAATATATTGTAAATAAGTTTAAATAACAGAGATTTACAGCGGAATCAGGATTCGCATCAGATATTACAACGGCTGTTGCTGTAGGTGTTTATTGATATAAAACTATCAATTATGTCGTCAGCTGGAGACGGAAACCGCTTCAGGATACGTCATCTATCGCTTGTAACAGGGTGGCTTTTTTTACGGGTTTGCCGAGGTGTGAATCGCAACCTGCGGCGATACATTTATCAATTTCCTCTTTAATAGCATGTGCCGTGAGCGCGATGATTTTTGTGCGTGGACGATTGTTTTCTGCTTCCCAGGCACGTATCCGCCTTGTGGCCTCGTGACCGTCCATTACCGGCATTTGTACATCCATGAATACAAGGTCGTAGTAATTGCTCATAAATTTTTCCAGCGCAATCTCACCATTCTCAGCCTCGTCGAGCGAGTGCGACGTTTTCTTGAGATAGGCCCTGATTAGCATACGATTATCCGGGTTATCCTCGACCAGCAAGATATTTTTATCCAGGGTAGGCTTGTCCTCATGTTCCTCGGTTTGAGCTGTTGGCGCCTGCTCGATCATATTCTTCATCTGTCTTATCAGATCAAACAACTGCTTTCGTTTTAAAGGTTTGATCAAGCACTGTTCTATGCCGAGTTGTTTCGCCGCCTCGATATGGAGATTCATATTCTTCGGATTGACGGTCATTATCGTGTTGGCAGAGAGCCTGTCAGTTAACAAGGCTTGAAGCTCATCATTGTCATCAAACAATAACTCACTATCAATAAGCAAAATATCAGGCTTCTTACCCTGAGACAGGAAATCAACACCGGATTTAATGCTGGTTGCGCTGATAGACTGCGCTCCTGTGGACTTCAGCGCCTCTTCAATAGCAATGCAATTATCAAGACGTCTATCAATAATCATGGCAAAGCTGTTCTTGAGATCGAGTAAAGCATCTGGCTCACCCTTCTGCTGAGCAAGTTCCAGCTCCACAAAGAATTCACTGCCCCTGTCAATTTCGCTCTCTACCCAGATTTTACCGCCCATCAGATTTGTGAGCTGTCTGGATATCGTCAGACCAAGTCCGGTCCCGCCAAAACGACGCGTGGTTGAGGCATCGGCCTGGGTAAAACTGGCAAAGATCGCCTCCAGCTTATCCTCGGCGATACCAATGCCGGTATCTCTGACGCTAACTATAATTTTATCCTTGTCTTCCAGTTCATTGACCCTCCTGAGCGAAACAATGATCTGACCCTGCTCTGTAAACTTCAACGCGTTACTAATCAGGTTAAGTACAATTTGTTTAAGGCGTCCTGGGTCTCCCAATCGCTTTACATTGATATCAGCATCAATATAGCTTATGAGTTCAAGATTTTTATCGGCCGCTTTCAGAGCATAGATATCGGTGACTTCTTCAATCAGATCCTGCAGGTTACATGGAATTTGTTCCAGCACCAGCTGTCCAGCTTCAATCTTTGACAAATCCAGGATGTCATTGACCAGTGTTAACAGGGCATCACCAGCTTTTTTAAACACGCTAACATAACGATCCTGCTCATCCGTTAACTTGGTTTCTGACATCAGGTCACTCATGCCTATGATGGCATTCAACGGTGTGCGTATTTCATGACTCATGCTGGCCAAAAACTCAGATTTAGCTTGAACCGCCTTAAGCGCCTGGTCACGTGCAATCTCCAGTTCAACGGTCTGTTCTTCAACCTGTTTCTCGATGACTTCGTTTCTCTGCTTGAGTTCTTTTTCCTGCTGGATTTTGGATCTCGCCAATCCAATTAATAACATCAATATGCCGATACCGATGAGTATCGAGACAAAAATCAGATTGAATTCAATATCTTCAAGATTGATCGCCTTCTCGATAATAATCTTGATAGAGTAAGGCGGTATCTGGATAAGTTCTTCTTCGACAAAGTTTTCAATGAGCGTGTCATTTTGCCCTACTTCGGCTTTGTCCATGTAAAGCAACTTGCGGCCATAGAGATTTACCGAATCGCTGAACATAGTAATTGTAAGGCTACTATTCCGCGCCTGTTCGCCCATCGTTTTTACCGGTGATATAAGTATCGAGACAATACCTTCGATATTGTCGAAGTCATCCGCTTTTGCATTTGAACTTGAGGTTCTCGAATAGACGGCCTTGAACAACCAGTATTTTCTGTCTGGATTGGCATTGTTGGCCGGAGGCGCAGGCACAACTCCACCTGAGTTTATGGCCGTATCAATTGCATCTTTATATTCAAATTTAAGATAGATATCCTGACCCGGATTAAACGGATTCATTTCCCTGGAATAGGCGAACTTCAAGGGAAACTGTTTAATAGTTTCGTCACTTGCAGATTCGTAATAATTAATTGCCTCGATGTGTTCATAGCGATTTAGCATATCTTCTGAAAAAGCAGCAAACTGTCCTGCCTCCACATTTTCATTAGCGAACATAAATGCCGCTACATTATTCGTTGCGTCGTTGCCCGTCAGTACATTTCTGGTAACGGTTTGCTTGATAGAAAGAATTTCAAAGTACAAATCATTTTTTTTCCCTTCCAGTGTCGTCTTCCATGCGCTTTGGACGAGCGTGATACAAAACGCAAACCCCAATAGGAAAGTAATAAGATAGGTAAAGCGTGTTGAAACCGGATGGGTTCTATCGCTTTTCAAGACGGGATCCTAGCTAGACAAATTTGATTTCAACGCGCTGCAGATAGCTGGCAAGCTGTTCGATCCTGTCCTTAATCGTATCGAGTTCCTGGCTTTTTGCGGCAGTCTCAATCTCTGCACCCAGCTGAGACATTTCTGCAAATCCGTAACCGCCACCTACACCTTTCAGGCCATGACCGATTGAACGAAGTTCTTCGAAGTCACTGGTCTCGGCCGCCTGCCTGAGCTTTTCTACGTCGGTATTGCGATTTTCGAGAAAGCCTGGAATTAAATCCTCAAGATCTTCATCTACCTCTACTGTTATTTTTTCGTCTGACATCATCACACCATTTATTTATTTTGTTTATCAGTTACATGCTTGGTACGAAATGAATCAGGTTCAATATTATACTGATTCAGTAATTTGTAAAATTCCGTGCGATTTCTGCCGGCGATACGTGCTGCATTGGCCACATGCCCCTGTGTTATTCGCATCACACTGACAAGATAATTACGTTCGAACTCCTGTTTAGCCTCTTTTAATGTCTGCATGTCTACCGGCTTGTCATGCACGGCCTTTTTTACCAGGCCGATAGAAATGGACTTGCTCTTGGACAGCGTGGCGCATAGCTCAACCACGTTAATAAGCTGCCTGACATTTCCCGGCCACGACATCTGTTTCAGATAATCGACAGCATCAGGTGAAAACCGTTTTTTCTCCTGCTTGTTTTGCTGCGCATATTTTTCCAGAAAGTGTTCCACCAGCACCGGAATATCGTCCGGGCGACTGGCAAGATCCGGAATATCCAGCGGCACAACCCGGAGGCGGTAATATAAATCCTCGCGAAACTCTCCATTTTCCACGGCTTCTTCCAGATTTCGGTGCGTCGCAGAGATCAGTCTTACGTCAATCGGGAAAGTGCGGGTTGAGCCAACCGGCCTGACCTCAAAATCCTGCAAAACTCTTAGCAGTTTGACTTGCAGCGCAAGAGGCATATCGCCTATTTCATCAAGGAATATCGTTCCGCCACTAGCAGCCTGAAACAGCCCCTGATGCCTGATGTTGGCACCGGTAAAGGCGCCTTTTTCATGACCGAACAGTTCTGATTCAAGCAGCTGTTCCGGGATAGCACCACAGTTGACGGCAATAAAAGGCTGATCTTTCCGGTTACTTGCATCATGTATGGCCCTGGCAATGACTTCTTTACCCGAGCCGGTTGCACCTGAAATTAAAACAGACACATCGGCAGCCGCCACCAGGATGGCCATTTCAATAATGTCAGCCATCTCCTTGCTACGGAAAACGAGGTTACTTGAGAACTCATTGAGTTTTGAACGATCCAGTTCAGTGGGCAAACTGTTGCTAACTTTGTTGAGAAATTCTTCCTTGTTCACCGGTTTGGTCAGGAAGGCCGATACGCCCAGATGCATGGCCTTTATCGCATCAGGAATCTGTGCCTGACCGCTCAGCATAATGACAGGTAGTAAAGGATTATCTTCATGCAGCTTGTTCAGTAAGGACATCCCGTCAATGCCTTCCATGAATAGATCTGTAATCACCAGGCCGGGATTCAAAACGGGTAAAAGATTCAGGGCCTCCATGGCTGAGCTAACCGGTTTTACCTCATATTTTTCATCGGTTAGCCATTTTTCGAGCAAACTCAGAACATCGCTATCATCATCTACGATGAGTATCTTCTTCACAGCCGATTTGCTTTTGCTTGCCATGGTTAAATTTAATTCGTTCTAATCACATTATTTATACGAAGCGTAAATCAACAGCCATTTAATATAACCAAGTTTAGCCGGTGTGAAATCATTCCACAGTGACCGATTTGGCCAGATTCCTTGGTTGATCAATATCAGCACCTTTTATAACGGCTACGTAATAGGCCAATAGCTGCAAGGGAATGGTATACAGTATCGGCCCCATGTTGTCATATTCAGCGTTAACCTGTATCGCATAAACGCCATCGGTGGATTCCACGAGACTATGCTTATCGGCAAACAGATACAGTTTGCCTCCGCGCGCACGCACTTCCTGTAAATTTGATTTCAATTTTTCCAGCAGGCTATTGTTGGGTGCGACAGCGATGACGGGCATATCATTGTCTACCAGAGCAAGTGGGCCGTGTTTCAACTCACCGGCGGCATAAGCTTCTGCATGAATATAGGATATTTCTTTTAGTTTGAGTGCGCCTTCCATTGCAATGGGTAGCAAACTGCCCCGCCCGAGAAATAAGGCATGGTGTTTGTCTGCAAAATCAGTTGCCATCGCTTCAATCTCTGACTTGTACTCCAGCATATGATTGACGCGACCGGGCAGACTCTGTAACTGTTTAACATAGCGTTCTTCATCTGCATCAGACAAACCGTTATGTCTTGCAATGGCAAGTACGAGCAGAAACAGGCCAACCAGCTGCGTGGTAAATGCCTTGGTAGAGGCGACGCCGATCTCCGGACCGGCGCGGGTCAGGAATACCAGTTCAGACTCCCTGGTCAATGAGCTTTCATCAACATTGCATATAGCAAGATTACTGATAAAACCGCTTTCCCTGGCCAGATGTAATGCAGCCAGGGTGTCGGCAGTTTCACCAGACTGGGATATTGAAACAAAAAGCGTATCAGGTTGAATGACAGACTTGCGGTATCGAAACTCGCTGGCGATCTCGACCTGGCAATGTATACCTGCAATTTTTTCCAACCAGAATGCGGCGACGAGTCCAGCATGGTAGCTGGTTCCACAGGCGACAATTTTAACTGCCCTGGTTTTGGCAAAGATTTCATCGGCGTTTGCACCGAATTCATTGACGACAACCTTGCCATCTTGCAAACGGCCTTCCAGCGTATCCGCGATCGCACTGGGTTGCGAGAATATTTCCTTGAGCATGTAATGACGGTAACCGGCTTTATCGGCAACATCCGCACTGAGTCGCGAGACATTGATTTCCCGTTGTACCTGCTTTCGGTTGGCGTCATAGATAGTAATTTTGTCACGTTGAATATCTGCAATATCGCCTTCTTCGAGAAATATAAATTCCTGGGTAACCGGTAGCAGTGCGAACACGTCCGAAGCAATAAAATATTCACCAATGCCAACACCAATCACCAACGGGCTACCTTTGCGTGCGGCAATTAGTCGATCGGGGTCTTGCTGACTGATTACGCCAATGGCGTATGCGCCTTCCAGCTGCTGACAGGTAGAAAATACAGCTGCTAAAAGATCGGATTGCTTTTGTAATTCAGTATAAATCGCATTTACGACGACTTCTGAATCAGTCTCGGAAAGAAACTCAAAACCAGCGGCCTGCTGTTGCTCGCGCAGTAGTTCGTGATTTTCAATAATGCCATTATGCACCAGCGCCACACTGTCCCTGCAGATATGCGGGTGCGCGTTTTTTTCATCTGGCTCACCATGCGTTGCCCAGCGCGTATGCGCAATTCCGCATGAGCCTTTCAGTGGGGTAGTCGTAAACTCATTGGTAAGTTCTTGCACCTTCCCTTTTACCCTGAGCCGCTCCAGTTGCTGTTGACCGTTGATGACGGCTATACCGGCTGAATCATAACCGCGGTATTCCAGTCGCCTTAGTCCCTCCAATAATATCGGGGAGACATCACGTTCAGCTACGGCACCGACAATTCCACACATGCTCAGGCCTTATTTATTAATATATGTGTCATGACTCATAAAACGCTTTGACTCATCCATGATAAATTCATTGGCCTCTATCTTGGCGTGCATTTGTTGATTCGGCGACAGGTTGCCCGCAGCTGAGAGGACTTCAATCTGCCTTTGAGCACCTTCATTACCCTGCTGGGCTGCGGCAAAGTACCACTTAAAGGCCTTGTAATTGTCTTTTTTGATCCCTCTGCCAAAGTGAATCATATCTCCGTAATTACGTTGTGCGTCGGCATACCCTGCCCTGGCTGCTTTTTCATACCACTGCAGGGCCCTGGCATAATCCCGGTTAACGCCAAATCCCAGGTAGTACAGTATGCCAAGGTAATTTTGCGCCTCTGAATCACCCTCTTCTGCAAGCGGCAACCAGAGTTTCATTGCAGTCTGGTAATCACCTTTTTCAAAGGCCAGTTTCGGATCTGTTTCTGAACCACAGGCTGAGAGGACTAACACTAAGACTGACGTGAAAAGGAGCCTTGGAGTGTAATTTATTATTAATTGGAATATATACATCTCTATTTTTTCCAGGCCACCGTAGTTGAGGTCTGTTTGTAATGGTCGGGGCGCATTTTCCCGATGATATCGAGGATTTGCTCCGGGCATCCTGCCCTTCGCCCTTCGGGCC